>ERZ1643246.1267-NODE-1267-length-28080-cov-7.004139_pt1 | contig 28080 bp, 26 predicted proteins | sample MGYA00579265_ERZ1643246 | MGnify/ENA primary metagenome ERZ1643246 (study PRJEB29033, sample SAMEA4952261) | chicken gut metagenome | biome: Broiler Chicken; feature: Gastrointestinal Tract; material: Caecum | place: Ireland | collected 2018 | study: Broiler...
GATTCATGGTACTGTTATCAATTCAGATACTGTTCCGTGAATAATTTAGGATTAATACTGTTTAAGATATTCTTTTCGTGCACACCAAGAATCGGTCTGCACCATCTTAATTTCAGAACTGAGTGGTAAAAATGTGTCACGTACCGATATGTTGACTTAGATAGAATATTTGGGGAATCGGTTACCGTTTTTCCGCTAATTTGCTTCAGGAAGTAATTTTTCAGCTGCAGCGGGAAAACAAAGAACTCAGGGAGGAAAATCAGCGGTTGCAAAAGATAATGAGTAAGAAAAGTCGGAGTGACTTTCGTAAGCTTTGATTGGAAATTGGCTGGAAGTTACATAGAGTCAGCGGGATTACCCTTACCGCTGACTCTTGCAGGTTATAAGATAAATTACGAGTATTCGCATAAGTTTTGCTAATTATAAACGCTAGAAATTGAAATTGATAAGTCTGGAAAAATATTTAAAATAAGAGACATAAAAGCATTGGAGGCATTACAGATGAGTGACACATTGATTGTATATTATTCCCGTAAGGGCGAGAACTATTGGAACGGCAGCATTAAAAATCTCGCGAAAGGAAACACAGAGATTATTGCGGAGATGATTGCGGACATCACAGGTGGAGATTTGTTCCAGGTAGAAACAGTAAAAGAATATCCGGCGGACTATTATGAGTGTATTGACGAGGCCAAAAAGGAACTTCAGGATGGGGCGAGGCCGGAGTTAAAGCAGTACTGCGATCAGCTTAATCGCTATAAAAATCTGTTTATTTGTTACCCCAACTGGTGGGGGAGTATGCCCATGGCAATGTTTACGTTTCTTGAACATTATGATTTGACAGACAAACATATTTTTCCGCTTTGTACAAACGAAGGAAGCGGTATGGGAAGCAGTGAACGGGATTTAAAGAAAATCTGCAATAGGGCTATAGTAGAAAAGGGCCTGTCTATTCATGGGGCTGAGGCAGCAGATTCCCGGGGCAAAGTTGAGGCCTGGATTAAGAAAGTGCTGTAAAAGAAAACAGAAAACACACTTGTGTAAGATGTTAGCCCCAGTATTTTCAAGGGCTGGCGGGGACGAGCTACATTTTACTATCCCAACTGGTGGTACGGCGTTCCGATGGCGCTGCTTTCTTTCCTGGAGCAAAACGATCTGTCCGGAAAGCAGGTATACCTGTTCTGCTCCCACGGCACCGGAGGTCTTGCCAACAGTGTGGAACTTATAACCGAAGCTTCGCCGGAAGCCATTATCTCCGATAACATCTTTGATTGCTATGAAGAGGAGGCTGCGTCATCGGAAGAAGCTGTAAAAACCTGGGTAGATGAACTTGGATATGCCTGCCAGACGGAAGCAGAAGAGGAAGCGGAAGTTACGGCAGAGCGTCAGATATCGGTGCGGTCCGGAGATGCCGAAGTTATTTATAGCCTTAACGATGGCAATGCCGCAGATTCTCTCTATGAGATGCTGCCCTTAACCGTAGAGGTGGAGGATTACAGCACCAATGAGAAGATCTTTTATCCGCCCGAAGAACTTGCATGTGCAGAAACACCACTTGCAATGTCGGATACAGAAGGGGGGACATTGGCTTATGACCTGTATGAAATCCGACCCGCCGTTTCCTATACCAGAGCGGATTTGAACTGGCAGGATAAACATTCCCGCAGTTCCAGGGAGAGGAACGATCCGTCCTCCCGTCCGGAGTTGGCGGACGGATATTGAATGGGAGCCTATCGGAGGCAGAACTGAAACAGTGGGCGGAGAGTGTCTGAAGAGATAGAAAGGAAGCGGAATTATGGATCGAAAAGCATGCCAGCGGCTATATGGGGATTCCCCGCTTGTTTAACGCCTTGAACGCCTGCAAAGACCTGCTGGAGGAGAAACAGTAAATCAAACAAAATATAAAATTGGAGGAAACGAAAATGGAACGGAAAACATTACCGAAAATCGCGCTGGGCGCATGGGCCTGGGGCAACGATGGAACTTTTGGCGGAAAGCTGACCGATGCGGACCTGCGCCCTGTATTCGATGCGGCTATGAAAGCTGGCCTGAATCTCTGGGACACTGCGTATGCCTATGGTATGGGCGCTTCTGAGAAAGTATTGGGTGAGTTTCTGCGCACGGTGCCTCGTGACAGTTACCTTATCTCTGATAAATTCACGCCCCAGTGCGCTGACCCTAATGCGGAAAACGCAGTCATCACTTTGTATGAAACCAGCGCAAAGCTGCTGGGTACTGACTACATGGATGTCTATTGGATCCATAACCCAGTGGGCGCGCCGGAATGGACAAGAAAGCTGATCCCTCTGGCAAAGACCGGCAAGATCGGACGTATCGGACTTTCCAACCACAATCTGGCAGAGATCAAAGAAGCCGCTGCTATCCTGGAGGCCGAGGGGCTGAAGATTGCCGCTATCCAGAACCATTACAGCCTGTTAAACCGTTCTTCCGAAACCTCCGGCATTCTCGATTACTGCAAAGAGAATGGGATCACGTTCTTCTCCTATATGGTGCTGGAGCAGGGCGCGCTGTCCGGCAAGTATGACACCAAGCATCCTTTCCCGGCAGATTCTGACCGGGGAGCAGTGTACAACCCCATGCTGCCGCAGCTGGAAAAACTGAACGCCGGCCTGAAAGAGATTGCGGACAAACACGGCGTGGCCGTCGCACAGCTTCCGGTGGCCTGGGCTATTGCCAAGGGCACGCTGCCGATCATCGGTGTGACCAAAGTGTACCAGGTGGAGGACGCTGCAAAGGCTGCTGCCCTGGAACTGTCTGCCGATGAGATTGACACCATGGAACGGCTGGCAGGTGAGACGCCGTTAAATGTGATCCGTTACTGGGAAAAGGAAATGAAGTAAGGGGTGCAGCCAATGAAGATCGCTGTATTAGAGGGCAGCCCCAATAAAAAGGGCAGTTCCCACAGCATGCTTACAATCTGGGAAACCGGTTGAAATAGGGAGGGATAAGCACCTGGACATCTCCGGCGATTTGGCCAGACTGTACTATGATCTGGCAGGTTTTTCGATGCCAAAACAGTTTGACCTTTTACGGACCATTACAGACGACTCCCATCTTTTGTATGGAAGCGACAGCCCGTTTACCTTTCTGCCCGTGTGCGTGAAGCAGGCGGAACAGATGGATCAAAAAATAAACGATGTCTTAGCGGAACAAATTTATCAAAGAAATCCAAAGTCACTTTTTGAAGAAGTGGGGATATTTGTAAATGAATAAGGGAGAAGATCAATATGCCAGTGATTACATTAGAGGCAGCTCGGTTGAGTAAAGATCAGAAACAACAGTTGGCAAAAGAATTTACAGCAAGTGCCGCCAGGATCATGAAGATGCCGGAAGAGGCGTTTTATGTGTTCCTGAAGGAAAACTCCCTGGATAATGTTGGAGTTGGCGGCAAGCTGCTGAGTGATAAATAAAGAAACAGCAAATGGGTGAGGCAGAAGGACTGTTTCACCCATTCGCTGCAAATCCGGAAAAAGGAGACTATTTTACCATGGAAACAGTCAAATATATAGGAAAGGAAAAACGGTCTTATGATGAATATAGAAGTGAATGGGACGAATATTCAGGTGAAGCTGTATGATAACAGCTCCGCAGCGGCGGTAAAAGAATTGCTGAGAAAAGGCCCTTTGACGATTCCCATGAAAGACTATGCCAAGATGGAGAAGTTTGGCAGCTTTGGCGTGCAGCTTCCTACCAATGACGAGCATATTACCACGGAAGCCGGTGATGTGATCTTATCGGAAGGGAACCTGCTGGTGATTTATTATGCACCGAATACCTGGACGTTCACCCGGCTCGGCAAGATACAGAACCTGTCGGAATCCGAGTTGAAAAAAGTGCTCGGAACGGGCAATATCACAGCCACACTGACTCTGAGCGATGATGAAACGAAAGAAGGTACAAGAGAATGAGAAACGTTATTTTGGGCAGGGAAAGCCCGCTGGCTGTCAGCGCAGTGGGGCTGGGATGTATGGGTATGGTGTCGGCATATCCTCCCATCCCGGAGAAAAAAGACATGATCCGGTTTGCCAGAGAAGCCTTTGAAAAGGGGGAAACCTTTTTTGACACTGCTGAAGTCTACGGCCCCTACACCAGCGAGGAAATTTTGGGAGAAGCGCTGCACGATGTGAGGGATCAGGTACAGATTGCAACCAAGTTTGGGTTTGATATTCAAAATGGTGTCTCTGTTGGTTTGGACAGCCGCCCGGAAACGATCCGAAAGGCAGTGGAAGGTTCTCTGCGCCGGCTGAAAACAGATCATATCGATCTGCTGTATCAGCATCGTGCAGACCCGAAGGTTCCTGTGGATGCCGTGGCCGAAACCGTCTCCAAGCTGATGGAGGAAGGCAAAGTATTGCACTGGGGGATGAGCGAGGTATCTGTCCGTACGATTCGGAAAGCCCATAGCTTGCTTCCTCTCACAGCCATTCAAAACGAGTATTCCATGTGGTATCGGGATGTAGAGAAGGAACTGCTTCCTGTACTGGAGGAACTGGGTATTGGTCTGGTATGTTTCTGCCCGCTTGGACGCGGATATTTGACCGGAAAATTAAAGCAGACCTCGTTTTCTTCTCAGGATGTCCGCAGTGGAATGCCCCGGTTCTCCAATGAAGAAGCGCTGCGGGCAAATCAGGAATTACTCGAATTCCTGCAGGTCCAGGCTGCGGAGAAAGGCTGCACCATGGCACAGTTAGCCCTTGCATGGATTCTTGCCAAACGTCCCTGGATTGTTCCCATTCCGGGAACTACAAAGTTGAACCGGCTGGAGGAAAATATTGGTGCAGCTAATGTGAAATTTACAACGGATGAACTGACGGCTCTGAACGAAAAACTCGATCAGATCCAGATATATGGAGCCCGGTACAATGCCCAGCAGGAGAGCATGGTGGAAAAGTAGGAAACCTGAAAAGCGGATGATAGAAGAAGAGGTAAATAAGAATGATTTTAGTTACTGGCGCTAGTGGACAAGTTGGAAAACATCTTTTGAAGGCGTTATCAGGGAAAGGAATTCCTGCGCGGGCATGGATTCATCGAAAAGAAAATGAAACTGCGCTGGAAGATGCAGCGAAAGAATTTGAAAAATAACAAATGATAGACAGGAGACGAAAAAATGAAGGTATTGGTGATCAACGGCAGTCCCCGAGCAAAAGGAAATTCAGACTTGTTATGTGATGAGTTTATCCGGGGCGCAAAAGAATCTGGCAATCAGGTAGAGAAAGTCTCCCTGAGGGAAAAAGAAGTGCATCCCTGTAAGGCGTGCTATGCCTGCTTTAAGACAGGATCCTGCGTGCAGAAAGACGATATGGCCGATATTCTTAAAAAGGCAGAGGAAGCAGATGTACTGGTTCTGGCCTCACCTACCTATTTTTTGACAATGAGCGGACAAATGAAAGTGTTTATTGACCGGTTATTGCCCAAGTGGCAGGGACTGGGCGGCAAGCAAGCCTATGTCATTGTGACAGGCCACGATGGAAAACAGGGGCTGAAGCGCAATGCAGAAGATTTAACAATGATACTGGAAAACCTGGGCGATCATGTGAAACAGGTCATCTGGGGCGAGCATGTCTGGCAAAAAGGAGAGGTTCTGGGCACAAAAGCGATGGAAGAGGCATACCGGGCTGGTCAACATATCAATCGATAGAAGTGTGGAAAGAGGGAATAAGAGCTATTTAGCCAGAAGATCGTTATCATCGGAGGCGGACAGGTTGGATAAGTCTGAGAAGATACCTGCGAAAGCTGATAGGTGAAAGCGCGTTATACGGCAAAACGAATGGAGGTTCAAAATGAAAAAAAGATATTTAAGTTTGATAGGGGCGATACTTTGCGCAGCTTCACTGGAAGGATGTTTCATGGCAGGGGCTGAAGTTTCACAGAATGGAGCTTCCCAGGGACAGGTCCAGGCTGAGACAGAGGCCAGTCAGACAGAGGTCAGGCAGACGGAAGTCAGCCAGACAGGAGCAGAGGCCCCGGAAGATACGGGAAGCGAAGCTGGAGTGCCGGCTGTGTATATGACCTCGGATATAAGTCCGGAAGGCCTTATGAGAATCTATGACGCCTTTGGGGCAGAACTCCCGGAGGGCAATATCGCAGTTAAGATCAGTACAGGTGAAAACGGCAGCAATTATCTCAGGCCGGAGCTCATCGGGGAGCTGGTGCAGTCCGTAAATGGGACGATCGTAGAGTGCAACACGGCTTATGGCGGGGACAGGGCCAATACAGCCTATCACATGCAGCTTGCAGAAGACCATGGCTATACGGCCATTGCCGACGTGGACATTATGGATGCGGAGGGCTCGATGACGCTTCCTGTTACGGGAGGGACCCATCTGACGGAAAATTATGTGGGTTCCCATTTTGCAAACTATGATTACTATGTGGTGCTTTCCCATTTTAAAGGCCACGCCATGGCCGGATTCGGAGGGGCGATCAAAAACATCTCCATCGGCATCGCTTCATCCGACGGCAAGGCCCACATTCATTCCGGCGGTACCGGAGGCAGTATGTGGGGAGGAGAGCAGAATGCATTTCTGGAGTCAATGGCAGAGGCAGGAAAGTCCGTATCCGATTATATGGATGGAAATATGCTTTATATAAATGTTATGAATCGTTTGTCGGTGGACTGTGACTGTGACGGAAATCCTGCCGAGCCGGATATGCATGATATCGGTATCCTGGCATCCTTTGATCCTGTTGCGGTAGATCAGGCCTGCATCGACCTGGTATATTCGGCTGAGGACGGTGCATCCCTCATAGAGCGCATCGAGTCCAGGAACGGTCTCCTTACCCTTCAGCATGCGGAGGAGATTGGCCTTGGCAGCCGCAGTTATGAGCTGGTAGATATTGACGAGGCTGTTTAACGGACCGCATAGCATTTAGAAAATGGAATGACAGGTTAATAGATAAAGATTTTAGAAGGGAGAAATGCAGGATGAAAAAGAAAATGTTGGTTTTGATGGCCATAGTAATGAGCATTCTTATGTCTATGACCGCTTTTGCCGGAGTGTGGAGGACCGGAGCCGCACCAAATGAGAATCGCTGGTGGTATGACAATGAAGATGGAACCTGGGCCTCGGATGGATGGCAGTGGATTGATGGAAACCAGGACGGCACAGCGGAATGCTATTATTTTGACAGCGAGGGCTGGATGGCGGCGGATACTGCAACGCCTGACGGCTATGAGGTCAACGGGGACGGCGCATGGGTAGAAAATGGCCTGGTAATGACGCAGGCGGCATCACTTCCCGCGGCTCCGGCCCAGGGAGATGGAAATCATGTCCTGGTCGTTTATTTTTCCCGAACCGGAACGACAGAGAGGGCAGCCAGGCGGATTCAGGAACTGACCGGTGCGGATCTTGTGGAAATCGAGGCGGCGGATTCCTATCCGAGTTCCTATTCAGCTGCTCTGAGCAGGGCAGAACGGGAGCTGGACCAGAATGCAAGACCGGCTGTTACCACGGCGATCGAAAATATGGCACAATATGATGTGGTTTATGTAGGTTATCCGATTTGGTACGGCTATGCGCCCCGCCCGGTACTTACTTTTTTAGAGGCATATGATTGGTCCGGAAAGACAGTGGTTCCTTTCTGTACCAGCGGGAGCAGCGGGATTTCCGCGAGTCTTGGAGAGATTCGGGAGAGCTGCCCGGGCGCGTATGTGACGGAAGGCCGGCGAGTCAATGATGTTGATTCCATAGAGGCATGGCTGAACGTTATCCGTTAGAGGAAAAAAGAAATGAAGGAGGCAGATCAGAAATGAAAATTGTTGTATTAGAAGGCAGCCCGAACAAGAAAGGTTCTACCCACCTGCTGGCAGATTGCTTCCGACAGGGGGCAGAAGAAGCCGGGCACACCGTTGAACTGATTGATGTAGCTCACGCAGACCTTCATCCCTGTACCGGCTGTATCCACTGCGGCTATGAAGGACCCTGTGTACAGAAGGATGATGTAGAACGTATCCGCAGGAAAATCCTGGATGCTGACATGATGGTATTTGCCACTCCGCTCTATTATTATGGCATGTCCGCCCAGTTAAAGGCCATGATTGACCGGTTCTGCGCTTTTAACAGCTCCATCCAGCGTAAACACATGAAATCCGCCCTGCTGACCGTGGCCTGGAACAGTGACGACTGGACGTTTGAGGCGCTGGAAGCCCATTACAAGACACTGGTGCGGTATCTGAATCTTACGGATATGGGGATGGTGCTGGGCTATGGCTGCGGAACTCCGTCCATGACGCAGCACTCGGAATATCCGCAGCAGGCGTATCATTTGGGGAACCGGCTGAGCGACAAATAAAGAGAGAGAAATGGGTGAGGCAGGCCGCTTCGCCCATTCTGTGCAATTTCGTGGAAAAGGAGGCTATTTTGTGATGGAAACCGTACAATTGAGCAATGGTGTGAGGATGCCGATGGAAGGATTTGGGGTCTTTCAGATCCCGGAGGAAACCTGCGAACAGGCAGTGAAAGAAGCTATTTCTGCCGGGTACCGTCTGATCGATACAGCCAGCTCCTATCAGAATGAAAAGGCTGTGGGGAGGGCGATCCAAAGCAGCGCTGTGCCGAGGGAGGAACTGTTTATTACAACCAAGGCATATATCCAGCAGATGGGCTATGAGAAAACAAAAGAAGCTTTTCAGGAGTCTTTGAGCAATTTAGGACTTACTTATTTGGATTTATATTTGATCCATATGCCGTTTGGAGATTATTACGGTTCTTGGCGGGCACTGGAAGAGCTGTACCAGGAAGGAAAGATCCGGGCCATTGGCGTTTGCAATTTCCTGCCTGACCGTCTGCTGGACTTGTGCTATAACGCAAAAATCCTGCCGCAGGTCAATCAGATCGAGCGCCATCCCCACTACCAGCGTATGGAAGAGATTTCCCTGATGGGGGAGATGAATGTACAGCCGGAGGCGTGGGCCCCATTTGCGGAAGGATTTAAGGGAATGTTTACCGAACCGGTACTATTAGAGATCGCAAAAAAGCACGGGAAGACGCCGGCACAGGTGATCCTGCGCTGGAATGTGCAGCAAGGGGTCATTGTGATCCCGAAATCGGTCCACAAAGAACGGATGGAGGAAAATCTGGATATCTGGGATTTTCATTTGGACAAGGAAGATATGGAGAAAATCACCGCCCTTGACCAGGACTGTCCTTCCATGCTGGATACCCGGAAGGTAAGCGAGGTAAAACGGGTGTATGACTATTTGAACAACCCTGTGCTGACCAGCCTGTCATGATATTCCCTTCCCGTATTGGAGGAATTGGGAATGCCCAGCAGGAGAGCATGGTGGAAAAGTAGACATTTTTTGGATGAAAATGATAGAAGATACGGCAGAGGAACAGATTTTGCTTAATGAAAGCGCTCTGGATTATATAATAGGACTTCGAAAGATGCAAAAAACGGATTTGCATCTGGATGATTATGGCTGTGAGTTAAACGTAACTGCCGCGGAAAGGGACGGGGAGGAAACTGCCAGAATTTTGTTTCCCAGTGTCTCTTTGCCGGAGGCATTCCCATGGATGAACAGGGAGATGAACGCTGGATATGGGATGGAGCAGAAAACTATTCTGCCTCCTGGGTCGGGGTGGATAACTTTTATGCCTACGCTTCCGGAAATCAGGGAAATGGGCTGGCGGCTTCAACCAATCTTTCCTATTATAATGGGGAGGAGGGGGACCTGATCTGCATGGGCTCGGAAACGGACTGGAATCATATTGTAATGATAGCTCAGGTTATAAAAGATGAACAGGGAAATACGGTTGACTATTTGATCAATTCCAATACTTCGGATGTAAAAAAAGTCCGAGCATTCCAACTCCCCCCGCCGCCAGCGCCCCCTGCGCCGCCAGCACCGGCACCGGCATCTGAAAATCCGGGTCCAGGAGATTCAGGGTCAGGGGATATTGGGAAAAAAAGCTGCCGTTCCACATTCCCAGGGCGCCGGGCAGGGGAAGAAGGCGGCATATGAGAGGAACCGCCATCCAGACGAAGAGGAGCCAGGGACGGATTTTTCCCAAAAACCACCCGCTCCCCAGGGCGAAAAGCAGGGGAGGGGCCAGGGCTGCCAGAGCCGGAGCCATGAGACTTTCCCACTCAGCCCAGTGAAAGCGGATGAGGTAAAAGAGGGCGGCCTCCGCCAGCACAGTCAGGCACAGAAGACTGGACGCGGCAAGGGCAGCCGTCAGTCTGGCCGCTCCGTAGCGGCGTGGGCTGACAGGGCAGGCCGCGGTGAGGACCGAGACAGAGCGGGCCTTTGCCGAGGTAAAAAAGGTTAAAAGAAACAGGACGCCTGCCCAGAGGAGGGGAAGCATCCGGCATAAGTAGCCGCCGAAGCTCCAGGGCGAGAAGGGGGCTGTGCGGGAGACGCCCAAAATGGTCGCCTCATCCAGCACCTGCCAGCCGCAGAGCAAAAGAATGAGTAAAAATCCAAAGAAAAAGCGATTCCTCATCAACCGTCTGCACTCATATCGAACAATTACTTTCATCACTCAAATCCTCCTGTTTCAGCCCGCAGGCATTTAAAAAATCTTCGTAGGTCAGGTAGGGATATGCCGGATTGAGCTCACGTTTAAAAAGCGTTTGAAGAATCCGGTCCATGGCCTCCTCGCCCCCGACCAGCTGTTCCGCCCTTAAAATCTTCAGGGGCATTTGGCAGTACTGGCGTATGTAGGCCAGGCTGCCTGTGATCTTTAACTGTTTGTCCTCCGGCAGCATTAGAAGATACTCCGGTTTTCGGACATAGAAATCCAACTCATAATCTGCAGTCTCTTTTTCCCATTTTTCTATATAACAGGTTCTGGCATGATCCTCCCCGTAAAGCTCCTTTACGATGCGGTAGGTGGTGTAGACCGTCAGCCCTTCCGCCGACCAGAGGCCGGATTCCTCAGAGCTGTCAAACATGCAGGACAGGCCCCACCACTGGTGGACCAGCTCGTGGATCATAACCTCTCCCGGCGTTCCTCCTGTCTGGCTGTCCGTCAAACGGAGAGAAGTAAAGTCGGATTCATCTAACAGGCTGGCTCCATTTGCGGCATAGCCGCCGCCAAGTATGCGGCTTTGGATCAGCTTGAGGGTGCCGTCTGAGCCGAAGGAGGGAGGGCCGTAGTGTTTGGTACAGTAGTCCACAACGGCCCGGACCGCTTTTTCGGCCTCAGCCGCCTCCATCAGCGGCTGGATCCTTCTGCTGTAGTAGAGCTGGATGGAAATGCCGCCGGCTTCTATGTCCCGGCGGATATAGTCCCCGGCGTAGAGAATCCCTCCGGCACCGCTGCCTTCATAGCGCCAGGTGATGGTTCCGTCCTCGTGCTCCTTCAGGATCTCCGGCTGAGCCGGGCTGAAGGGAACCACCATCATGGAGGAGGGCAGACGGATTTCCACCGAGGCCGGAATGGAGCCGGGGGAAGGGGCGTTCATCAGGCGGGGGGCCAGGTCAGCATTGGCCAGGCAGAGGTAGGAACTGCTGATTTCCAGGGAACCCTGCATGGTGGAGAGGGAGCGTGACTCCTGGGGAAAGCCGCCGTACCGGATGACCAGAAGGACGTGCTGGTCAGAAGGGAGGTCCACCTCCAGCATAGCTTCATTGTATTCCTGCTCATCTCCGACAGAAAACGGGACCGAAACCCCATTGGCTAGGACGGAGAAAACCTGGTAGCCGGGATTGATGCCGAAGGCCGCCTTCTGGGACTGTCCGGAACGATTTTCAAACGCATAGGAGGCGGAGGCATACAGGGTGCCGTTCCTGGTGTTGGGGAAGGCCCGGACTGTGCGGCCAAGGCAGGAGACCTTCTGCAGTTGAGGCAGCTCTTCGAAGACAGCGGCATTCAGGTCCGGATTGCTGTTATCCACCAGAGGCTGGGATGTATAGGAAATCCCGGCACAGAGGAGGAGAAGGAGTCCCAAAAGGGGTGGAAAGGGCGTCCGGCAGCTCAGGCGCAGAGAACGAAAAAATCCCAGACCGTACCGCCGGATGCCGAGCCAGGGGGCAAAAAGACCTGTGAGCCAGGTAAGGCGCATATAGGCCGCGGAGCGGAAGGCGCGGAGATTGGAGAAGGCATCGGAGAGGGCCCACAGGCAGGGATTGAGCCAGCACAGCTGCCAGTTGTCGGACCAGATTGTCAGGCTCAGACCGGAAAATGCGCCAAAGAGGACCAGAGCCAGATTGGCTTTCCAGGTAAACTGGTAAGCTGCAGCTGCCGCCAGAATGGCCAGGGGAAACGCGCTGCCCATCAAAAGCAGGCAGGCCAGCATATAATCCTGCCACCGGAAAACAGGGCCTGTCTGAAACCGGCATAGGGGAAGCCAGAATACTGCGGCGGCGGCGGTTGTGATGAGAGCCGCTCCCATCAGGGCCAGAAGCCGCAGAAGGGCCATCGTCCGGGGGGAAGCTGCGGCGTCCATCAGAGCTTCCATTCCATTTTGCACTGGCCGGTCCAGCTCATAGATGGTTAAGATCCCAAAGAGGATTCCTCCTGCCGCCCCTCCTGCCAGGGCAGGATCAGCCAGGTACCGGGAGAGGGAGGTGTCTGCGGAGAGGGGATGATACCAAAGCAGGCCCGCGGCAGGGGAGAGAAGGGTCAGAAAGAAGATCAGCCAGGCCAATGGCTCCCGAAAGAGCCGGGAAAGTTCAAGTACGAACCGCCTCATAAGACCACCTCCCCGGACATCAGCCGCAGATAGGCATTTTCCAGGTCATGGGCTCCCGTTTCAGAGCCGTTTACCGGCAGCGGTGCAAGGGCAGCATACGATGCGGAGGCCGCAGAGGCCCCATGGGAGGCGGAAGCCGCGGCCTGGATCAGCCGCTCCGGCGTGCCGGAAAACAGAATTTGTCCTCCTCGGATGACCAGGAGCCGGGAGCACACAGCGTACAGATCTTCAATGATGTGGGTGGAGAGCAGTACCAGGCTGTGCCGGGCCTTTTCGGAAAAAAGACCCCGGAAATAAGCCCGCTCCTCCGGGTCAAGACCGGCAGTAGGCTCATCGAGAATCAGGAGGGAGGGATCCCCAAGGAGAGCCTGGGCGATCCCAACGCGCTGGCGCTGTCCTCCCGACAGAGAGCGGATGGGAGTATCTGCCTTGTCCTCCAGATGGACGGCTTCAAGGAGCCGGGAAATGGAGGGACCGGAAATCTCCTTTAAGGCGGACATGTATTCCAGAAACTGCGCCGGGGTCAGTTCATCAAAAAGGCCGAAGCCCTGGGGCAGATAACCCAGATGGGATCTGAAAAATCGTTCTGACTGGATCAAGGGACGGCCGTTGACCAGAATGGAGCCGGAGGTGGGCAGAAGAGAGGCGGACAAAAGCTTTATGAACGTAGACTTCCCTGCGCCGTTTGGCCCCAGAAGTCCTACCAGGCCGGATAAAGGAAGGTCCAGGGAGATGCCCTTTAAGGCCTCCGTTCCGCCGGGGTAAGTGAAGGCAACATTTTGAATCTGGATTTTCATAAAAGTTGGTATCCTTTCTGTCTGAAATTAAGAGAAGGATACCAGGCTTTCGTGGAGATCACTTGGAGATTTGATGTGTTTTTGATGGAGTTTTCATGCCGGAAGTGATGGATCGCCGCAATTTTTCCGGGAGCTCTCTTCATCAGCGGGAAAGAGGACAAAGGCCCGGACACCGTCCGGAGTGTTGACAATGGTGCAGGAGGCCATGTGTTTCTGAAGAATCATCTGAACCAGATAAAGGCCGAGACCGCTTCCTCCGGTACGGCTGTTTCGTGAGCCTTCTTCCCGGTAAAAGGGTTCAAAAAGACGAGGAAGGGATTCCTCACGGAGGTGGACGCCGGTATTTTCAACGGAGAAGGCGGGGCGTCCCTCATGGAAGCCGCACCATACCCGGATCTGTGCGCCTTCGGGGGAGTAGAAGGCAGCATTGGAAAGAAGATTGTCCACGGCCTTGGCCAGCAGAGGGCCATCGCCCCGGACCGGTACGCCGGGTTCCAGACAGATGCTTACAATCTGCCCCTTATGCTCAAACAGGGGACCGTCCAGGCGAAGCTGCGCTTCGATCAGAGAGGAGAGCACCAGGCTGTTTTGGCAGATGCTCCGGGACTCCATCCGGGTGATGGAGAGCATCTCCTGAATCAGATGCTCCATCCGTCCCACCGTCTGAAGGGAGCGGAGGAGATACTGGTCCCGGTTCTGATATACGCCTATCCCCTCCAGCATTCCGGAAAGCTGACCCTTCAGGATCGTCACCGGAGTTTTCAGCTCGTGGGAGGCGGCAGAAAAAAATGCCATCCGCTGTTGATCCAGTTCCCGCTCCTTTTTTACCTCTCCCCGGAGGGATTCATTGGCCTCCTCCAGCTGGGCAAGAGAGACGGAAAGGCGGTCTGACAGCTGGTTCAGGCTGTGCCCCAGGGCGCCGATTTCATCCCGGCGCCTTTCCGCGCATTTGCGGGAAAAGTCCAGCTGTGCCATCTGCCCTGCTATGGAGCTGAGGCGAAGGATCGGACGGGTAATGAACCTGGAGTAGAAAAAGGCGCACAGAAAAGAGAAGATCAGCAGCGCGAACAGAAGCCAGGGAGCTGTGCGCAGCAGCGCCTGGACGGCCAGATTTTCCTCCTGAGGGACAGGGGCTGCAAAGAGGCGGTAAACCTCCTTGTCTCCGGCAAAAGAAAAATTCCGCAGAATGGCGTACTGCTTCCCGGCAGCGGAGGATTGGCGGTCGGAGGTAATGGAAACCTGAAATCCCTCAGAAGAGGGAAACTCTCCTGCGCCGGGGGCCGGGACGGCGGAGAGGAGGAACGCGGCCTCCGGGTCATGTTCATCCAAAGCCAGCAGGGAGCCTGTATCTGGGGCAGAGCCATCGGCTGCCAGCACTATGACCTGCGCATGGCTGGACTGGATGAAGGAATCCAGAAGAGGTCCGCTGTCGGATAGATCGGAGGCTTCCAGCTGGCGGATGAGGGAATCCACCTGGCGCTGCAGCTTGTCGTTGACCACGGAGGTGTAGGTGCTGGGGGCAGCCAGGGCGATGAGGGCGAAGGTGACAGCCCCGGAGAACAGGAGGATCAGGAAGGTGAGGAAAAAAACACGTATCGTGAGATGTTCAGAGAGCTTCTTTCCCGGCACGGTAGCCCACCCCCCTTACGGTTTCGATATAATCCCGGTTCAGTTTATGGCGCAGATTTTTGATGTGGGTGTCCACAATACGCTCATCTCCGTAAAAATCATAGCCCCACAGACGGGACAGCAGCATTTCCCTGGTAAAGACGCGTCCGGGGGAAGAGAGAAATGTGAGCAGAAGGTCAAATTCGCGGGCGGTCAGCTCCAGGGGCTTCCCCTCCAAAATCGCCTCACGGGTATCCGGGATGATTGAGAGGTCCCGGTAGCGGAGGATTTCCTCCTGGCCTGTCCCGGTGCTCCTGCGCAGGATCACCCGGATCTTTTCCAGAAGAACGGGCATGGAGAAGGGCTTGGTTATATAGTCATCTGCATTCAGGCCCAATCCGCGCAGCTGCTGGGCCTCCCCATCCAGGGCGGTGAGCATCAGGATGGGGACCTGGGACTGAATGCGGATCCGCTCGCAGACCTGGAAGCCGTTTATTCCGGGAAGCATAATATCCAGGAGGACAAGGTCAAAAGACCCGTCCGCGAACAGCCTCAGGGCCTCTTCCCCGTCCCCGGCAGCGGCTGTTTTGTAGCCGGCATTTTGAATATAGGCACAGAGCAGCTCCTGGATGTCCGGCTCGTCCTCCACAATTAAAATCTGTTTCATACATCATCACCCATTGCAGTATAGCGCTGAAATATGAATTTCCTGTGGAGAAAGCGGCAGTTTTTTCAGGAAAAGAAAGGAAAAACACGGGGAAACGCTCTTCGCTGTGATGAACGGGACGGAAAATGTTTATAATAGAGCGAAGAACAATAAGACGGACCGGTGCGATCACGAGAGGAGAACAATATGAGTGAGATGGAGAAGAAGATCAGCTTGGGAGAGGAGCGTAGCAGCGCATACAGATGGGCGGAGCAGATAGAGGAGATCCTCGCGGAATACCGCCTGTATCTGGTGAGCCAGGAGAAAAGCGACAATACCATTGAAAAATACATCCGGGATGTAAAGCGGCTTCTGATGTACACCGGCAGGGAGCGCCCGCAGCGGGAAATGGTGCTGGCCTATAAAAGCAGCCTGAAGGAGCAGTATCAGCTGAGCAGTGCCAATTCGATGCTGATGGCAGCGAACCATTATCTGAAGTACAAGGGCCTGGAGGAATGCAGGGTCAGCGCTTTTAAGCAGCAGAGGAAGATCTTCTCTGAGGAGAGACGCCAGCTGAGCCGGAGAGAGTATGAGCGTCTTGTGCTGGAAGCAAGGAAAAGGGGAATGGTGCAGATGGAGCATATTCTCCAGACCATCGGCATGACGGGAATCCGGGTGGGGGAGCTGGCCTTTATCACGGCAGAGAGTTTGAAACAGAAAGCAGTGCGGATCCATTTCAAGAATAAAGAGCGGGTTATTTTGTTGCCCAAGTCCCTCCGGATCATGCTGGAGGCCTACTGCAGACGGGAAAACATCAAGAGCGGGAGTATTTTCGTGGCCCGAAGCGGAAAAGCGCTGGACCGTAGGACCATCTGGGCTCAGATGAAGAGACTGTGCAGGGGGGCAGGCGTCCTGGCCAGCAAGGTATTTCCGCACAATCTGCGCCACCTCTTCGCCAGATGCTATTATGAAAAGGAAAAGGACCTTGTAAGACTGGCAGATTATCTGGGACACAGCAGCCTGGAGACCACCCGCAGATATACCATTATCAGCAGCATGGAGGTCTGCTTAAAGCAGCTGGAGCTGGGGCTGAATGTGGGCGGCGGGACAATAAAAAAGCAGCTGTCATGACATAATAGGCATTATGTCGCAGCGCTGAAAAATAAGTCAGACGAATTGTTACATACTAAACAAATTATACCATTATATCGTCCTTTTTTCAATTGTCAGCGGAGAGTTTTTGAGCCCCCATCAGGGGAAAATGGACACGAAAACGGGACCCGGGCTGTTTTCCCTGAACGCATTGAGAAGGAAAATGAGGTCCGGGCCCAAAATGCTGCCGAAATCACCGATCAAATTTCTAAAATTTACCAATTTCAAGTAAGAGAAGCCGAAGAAGACGGTTCCAAAGCCCCGAAAAGGGGCTTTTTTTGTGCTTCCTGCGACATAATGCCTATTATGTCGCAAAGGGGAGGCAGTTTATGAGAGAAGATTTGACAGGAAAAACCTTTGGGCGTCTTACCGCCATCCGGCCGGTTTCAAGAGAAGGGAGCAAAAAGCGGTTTTGGCTGTGCAGATGCAGCTGCGGAGCGGAGACAACAGTAGAAGAATTTCATTTGAAAAGCGGGCATACCAAAAGCTGCGGCTGCTACCGGCGGGAGCTGCCGAGACAAAGACAGCAGGACCTTACGGGACGGCGTTACGGCAGGCTTCTGGTGCTGGGGCCTGTGGTGGAGGCGGACGGCTCCATCCGCAACTGGGAATGCCTCTGCGACTGCGGGAAGAAGGTGGTCTGCTACAAGGAGAATTTATATTCCGGGGCTACCAGAAGCTGCGGCTGCCTTCAGGCTCAGCGCAGAAAGGAGAATGTAAGGAAGGCCATTCATTTTGTGGACGGCACCTGTATTGAGCGGATCGCAAGCCGGAAAAACTGCGCCAACAATACCACCGGACACCGGGGCGTGTACCGCCGGGAGAATAACCGTTGGAGGGCCGCCATCGGATTTCAGGGAAAAATCCATTATCTTGGAACCTTTGACCGTTACGAGGATGCGGTGAAGGCCAGACAGGAGGCAGAGGAAAAGATCTATGACACCTTTCTGGACCGGTACCGCAGGGAGCAATCGGGGGAAACAATATGATGAAGGTCAGAACACTGGGCGGATTTCAGCTTTTTTGGAAGGATACCCCCATCAGTCTGGGCAAACAGACCGGCAACAACATGGTCAAGCTGTTCATGCTGCTGATGCTTCATCGCGAGAAGGGAATTCCCAGGACGGAGCTGATCCGGGAGCTGTTTGAACGGCCGGATGCGGAATCGGACTTGGGGGCCAATCTGCGGATCACGGTTTACCGGCTTCGGCAGACCCTGAAGAAGCGGGGGATTTTCTGCCCGGAGGGGGAGGACTATATTCTGGCGGAGGATGGACTGTACCGATGGAACCAGAATATTTCCGTGTGGGTGGATATCGATGTCTTTGAGAAGACAGCAGCTCAGGCAAGGGAATGCGAGGACCAGGAGGAGAGCTATCGACTGGGACAGGAGGCCCTGAACCTTTACCGGGGGGAATTTCTCCCGGAGCTCAGCACTGAGGAGTGGGTCAATGTAAATCAGCTGCAGCTGATGAAGCAGTACCGGCAGGTTTTTTTGAACCAGTATCAGATCCTGACAGAGCGGGAGGAATACCGGGAGGCCTACGATCTGGCAAAACGGGCAGCGGCTCTGTATCCCTATGAGGAATACCAGCTCTACATGATGGACTGTCTGGCGGCCATGAAGAATTATATAGAAGCGATGCAGCTCTATGAGGACACGGCCACCATGTATTTTCAGAAGATGGGCATGGAGCTCTCCGATGAAATGAGAACGCGGTTCAGGGAGATCGGAAGCCATGTCAGGACTTCTCAGGCTGCCCTGGATGGAATCCGGCGGATGCTGAAGTCCGGGGAACAGGCGGCAGGGGAACGCTGCTCTTTGATCAGTTTTATCGACAATTTTCATTTCGTCCAGCGGATCCTGCCCAGGACCGGTCAGTCTGCCTACATTGAGGTGGTGACCCTGGAAAATGCGGACAGCCTGCCGCTGGAACCGGGGAAAAAGCGGACCGACGAGGCGGCAAGGATTCTGGAGGAGGCGATTGCCGAAAAAATCCGCAGCGGCGACACGGTGACCCGGTATAATGCATTTACCTTCCTGATGCTCCTGGTGGGGATCAGTGAACAGGGCTGCTGGATACTGGAGGAACGGATCCGTCAGTGTTTCCGGTCCCGGTGTACTTATAAGAAAATACGGCTCTGTTTCCGGGCTATTCCGGTGATGGAGACAGTGAAAGAGGAAAATTTGTCGGTTACCTGAGGGGAGAAGGACGATGGAGGATACCCCCTTTGACCCCATATGAAAATTTATTGTATTTCTTTGTAAAATAAGGAGATTGTAACGCTTTTGGTAACGTACTGGGAAGTATAATGGCTTAAAATGGTTCAATCCTCATAAAGTGGATAGTCAGAACCAGAAAACCTTAAAGCAGAGGTGAGAGGATGAGCATGGTGGGAAAAACTTTTAAACAAAAGATGGCGGCATTTCTTGCCGTCTGCATGGTGGCAAGTGCCCTTCCAACAGGGCCGGTTTTTGCTGCGGAAGAACCGAAGGAGGAGAGCAGTGCGGCTTCTCTGGTGGAGTTCGACGTGGAAAAGCTGAAGGAGGCTGTGGAGAAGGCAGTCAAGAAGGATACGATGGTAACGCCGCCTACGGTGGTGGCCAGCGCTTCCGTAGCAAGCTTTGATACCAGCTCCTATGAGCTGTCCAGAGCGGAAGGCCTTCTGAAAGATGGAACAAAACTGCCGGAAGATACGGATTTGCGTATTTTCCTGGTTCCGGATGATCTGGGATACGATGCGGATAATACCTATACGATAACCGGCAGCGAATCCCTGATTTTCATGCTGGAAAATAAGGGAGATGAGGAGCAGGGCTACCAGCTGGTGTTCGGAAATAAGATCACGGACGTCATTGAGGTGAAGAGCAAAGCTCAGCTTTTACAGGAGTATGAACTGGGCGAGGAAGAAACTCAGACGGAGACCACTGCGGCAACTCCTTCCAATGCGGATTCCATTCAGGAAGGTCAGATTGCTCCTGAGAATGAGAGCCAGGCTCAGACGCAGACCGAAGCTGACTCGGAGCGGAATGCTCAGAGCGGTGAGCAGGCGGCAGCGCCCCAGGAGAGCATTTCTGAGGATTCCATTCAGGAGGGACAGGTAGCTCCTGAGAATGAGACTACGGCGGCGGAGACGGAAACTGCGGCAGAGGACGCAGAGGAAACCGAAGCCAAGGCAGAAGAATCCCAGGCCGGGGAGACGGAGACTGAAACTTCCAGGGAGACAGAGGCCCGGGAGACTGAGAAAGAAGAAACCAGGGCGGAATCTGAGGAGAAGGAACCGATCGTGATCAGCAATCCTGAAAAAGAGGATGATAAGGAGGAAGCCTCCCAGGTTACCATTGGAAGGATTTTTGATATGCTGACCGGAAGCATTGTGGCCTACGGAGCAGAGCCGGAGATCACTGCAACGCCCAGCGATGCTTCTCAGGAAGACAAGCCTGCGGCAGATGTGCCTGGGACAAGTGAGCCTGTGAAAGAGACATCGGAGACATCTGCGCCCGCAGAATCTGTAGCTGTGGAGACCACTGAGGCGGAGCCGGAAGAGACTACAATGGCCCCCGCAGCAGAAGCGGCCGTTCCGGAGCAGACCGCAGAGAAAGCTTCTCCGTCTAATGCGACAGAGGCTGAGGAGACGGTTGACCGTACTTTTGAGGGAGCAACTGGCGGTTATGTGAAACTGAACGCGGAAATCAGCACCAGCACCTTGATCATGCGCAAGGACAGCTTTGAAAAAGAAAAGGTTACCGGTATTTTAAAGCCTATGGCAAGAGTGATGTCTCTGTTTGCCGGGGATGATACGGAAGATGAGACGAAGGTAACGGCCAGCAGTACGCGGGCGGTGGCGTTTGTGACGGCGGCTTATAGTGATGTGGTGGCGTTGGCGGAGACGTCGAATACAAACTTTCAGGTAAATCTTTACGATTATTCTGGAACAGAACATAACCCCGCTGCTATTAACACCTATCTGGAGAAACAAGGTGTAGATGTAAGATTCCGTTCCGAAAATAACCCGGTTTATAACCGATATAGAGATAGTAGTAATAAAATTGTAAATATTTATCAGGGAATACCGGAGTTGCTTGGAAATAGTGGAATTTTAAATGCTTTGTTTCCGACCACAGAATCTACCAATCGGGATGCCGTGAACACCTATTTGGGAGTAGACGCAACAGGCTTTTTTGTTCAGGATGAAAATGGATTTTATACTTATGACAGCAGTTCAAGCGGAGCTAGACTGAGTACAAAGAATAATACCAATACACTTACCAAGTACGATTACCGTACTGATGATGATAAAGGCTTTTGGCCATTTAATGATGAAAAAGATATCGAGTATGATCAGGATAATGCTCTATGGACTGCACCGAACTGGTTTTTTGGAATGAGTATGGCGTTTGATTTTTATAAGCCAGAGAATGGACAGTTCCAAGGCCAGGATATGATTTTCAGCTTCAGTGGTGACGATGATGTGTGGGTATATTTGACAAATGAGAAAGGCGAAAGGGAATTGGTCCTTGATTTAGGCGGAAATCATGGACGAATGGATGGATGGATTAATTTCGCTAATGGCACGGTAACATACACAAATGAGTTTGCAGCAGCAAGAGAACGATACAACAATGGAAATGTTTATAGTGTCAATAATGTTGTTTACAATCCTCAGACAGGTACAAGCTGTACTACTCAAAATCCTGGAAGTACCAATGTATACTCCAAATATATCAGAAGCGACTTACAGGAATTTATAACAAGCGGAAGCAATTTCAAACTGGAATTTTATTATCTGGAAAGAGGAGGGTCTGCTTCCAACTGTAAACTTCAGTTTAACCTTCCGGTAATCCCAAGCCAGGGAATCACAATTCAGAAACAGCTGAGTGGTAAAGACCTTGAAAGTCACAGGGAGCAGACATTTGCTTTTAATGTGGTTTCATCTAATAGCAGAGAGGACTTGGAAGTATATAGAAATTCCGATGGGGCAGAGACAGATGATAGTAATATAAGTGTTGAAACGTTTTACGTTGTTGGTCCTGCTAATGTAAGTGCAGAGGTAGAAGCTGGAGATTATTTCTACATTGAAGAAGTAGTAGAGGATTCGGCAAAAGTTTCCTGGAATGTATCCACAAGCGGAGGTTCTCAAGGTACAACGGAAGGAACAAAAAGTGATATTTATCAAGTACCAAATGATGAAACACAGTTAGGATTCCTGTTCTTATGTACGAACCAGTATGGAGAACTGACTCCGGTGATTTCCAAACAGGCATGGAAAGACCACAGCATTACAGATGAAGGAGTTTATGATATTGTTCTCAGTGTAACAGGCGATGAATTCCAAACAGAAACAACAACAGGTTCTGCCGGAGCTTTGGATATTGTTTTTGTGATGGACAGGTCAACCAGCATAGACGAGAATGATTTTGGAGATATGAAGGAGTCTATTGTCAGTATTGCTGGAGGACTGGAGCATGGAAGTAAAGTCAGCGTAATTGCCTTTTCTGGTGAGGTATATAGGAATAATTCAGATGGAGTTTACGGGTATAATGATCCTGGAGCAACTGAATACTATGTCAATGTAACAAATGGCTGGCTGAATATCGAAACCGGAGGAGAAAATGATCCTTCTGTAGTAAAATTGCAGCAAGATTTGAATCGCGTGAATCGTTCCAGTTGCACTCATACTGCGGCAGGATTCCTGGGTGCAAAGCATATGCTGGAACAGCTGGATGAAAATGATACAAATCAAAAGATTGTCGTATTTATGACAGATGGACGGCCCAATACATATGTGGATCAAGATACAAGGGAGACGTATGAATATGTATATGTGGGCCCAGGGAATGGTGATTGGAGTTGGGACAGTCGGAGAGGATGGAGATATACTCCCGGAAGAGGAAGTTATAATCTTCAGGCAGTTACAACAACTGAATATGTTTTCAGGAGCAGTGATACGAATGCCAATATTTTGCAGGAAGCAAAAGACACAGCGATTCGTTTCCTCAAAGACGTATCAGGCCTGGCTTCCGTATATACAATCTCTTATAAGTATTCCGCAGGTACGGGGACTGCTGATGACAGTTGGATGAAAGAAGACAGCGGAAATGGTGTGACAAAATACTATAAAGCAGAAAACATAGGAGATTTGGAAGAGGCATTAACAGATGTAATTGAGAGTGCAACAGAACTTACAAAGGTTCAAAATCCTCATGTGACAGATGTTCTAAGCGAATATGTAACATTGTATAACGGGCAAACAGTTACTGTATCTAGTGCTGATGAAAGTGAAACGTTAACAGGTCCTAAACTTTATCTGAAGCCTGGAAACGTTGAACATACAGGGAATGGAACGCTTGGAGGCACAGGACTGGTAGAATTAGAGGCTTCTTTCGGTAATGGCGTTGTTGAATATCGCATATCCGAAGATGAAAGACTGGTTGCGACTTATACGCCTTCCACATCAAAAATTGATTGGTATGTGGCAGAATCCCTGGGAGCAGATGAAACATACTCTCTTACCTTTAGAGTTCAGGTGACAGATAAGGCAGTATATAACGCAGATGGAACCTATAATGATTCACCGGTAAAACTCAGCACAACAGAGACAACAGGTACACATGACAATGAAACAGGTTATTATTCCAACGCAGAAGCATACTTGGATTATACAGACGGGCAGCGTATGGAGTTTGATAAACCGGTTGTCCAACCAGTGCAGGCTTATACCACTGTTTCGTTAAGTAAAGAGATAGAGGGAAGAGAACCGAATGAGTGGTCGTTCGACTTTCAGTTTGGTTTTAATCAGCCGCTGAAAAGCGATACTAATGCGGAATTGATTACTACCGGCATTGCAGATGAACTTCGAGAGTTTGATTATGTTTATCAAGTCACAGTTGACAGTACGGATGAACAGCTAGTGGTGATTACCGGTATACCGATTGGGGCTACATATAAAATCGTTGAAATTATCGAGAACATTGAGCCCTATAAGGTGATTGATACGAAATATGCAATCACTTCCGACAGCAGCCAAATTGAAAGCGGCTCGACAACAGCTACATCTGGTGAAAAGACGATACCTGAGAATGGATTATCGATTGAATACACAAATGAGCTGGGAGAGTATTCTGCAATTAAGATTTATAAGGAAGTAGAAAATACGACAAGTATCGACTTAACGAATACAGAATACGAATTTAAAGTCGAGTATTCAGCTGATAATGGGGAAAATTGGAATATCTACAAAAATAATACAGGATTAAAGATTAAAGGCGGGAATTATGTGACTGTCAAAATCGAGCCTGAAGATATTGATAAAGGATATTTATTCCGTATTACCGAGACAAACACCCAGGAGGCTGTAAGAACGGATTATCAAATTGGTAACGGCCAAGTCATTCAAGGGCGAACCACTGCTGACATTGGAATATTGGAGGAAGGAAGTGAAACAAAAGTTACATTCATAAATCACTATTACAGCCACTCCATCATACTGAAAAAAGAAGTGGCAGAGAAATCAACCGGCGAATCTGAAATGATTAATGATGCGGACTATACTTTCATAATCAACTTTACGGTAGATGAAGGAAGTGAGCTGCGTCAGGTAAATGTAAGCAGGAATGACGGAACAGCCAAATCTGTAGAAGTCCATAATAACAGCTTGACTGTAACACTCAAAAAGGACGAAACGCTCACAATCTCTGATTTGCCTGCTTATGTATCTGGTTATACGGTAACAGAAGACCTCGGTTTGTTGAATACAGATGAGTACACAGGTGGAAAGTTCCAGGTAACGCTTGAGGGAATTACGGCGAGCAGTGATTCAGGAACAAATCCTACAATTGATAAGACTCAGGCAGAAGTGACAGGTACATTTACCGGAACGGCAAACCAAATAGATACCATCACATACACCAATGAATACAGTTATCTTCTGGAGAATCTGACGATTACCAAGGAACTTGTTGCCAGTGCAAGTGATGACACCCCTACCCCGGCGGACCAGGATGTGACCTTTACCTTCGAGATAGTGAACCAGGATACAAATGAAAGCTTTACTGCAACGGTTACGGTAGGAAAAGGCGAAAGCAGCGGAACTGTGACGATACAGGTTCCGGTATCGAAAGAGGGATATGAGATACAGGAGATTTCCTCTACTGTCCGGTATAAGGCAAAAGAAGATAGTGTAACAGCTGGAAAAACAGAAAACGGTTATTCAGCGAAATTCCAAAACTATAAGACCGGCGATGATTATTTTACGTCTGTATCTACAATCGTAAATGAAGTAAATGGTTCTTATGAGTTTACAAATGGCGGAGCAACAGCGGTGGAACGCATTGCCTCGTCTCTGGATGCGGTGGGAGCGTATTTGCTTCCGGACCAGAAAAAAGACGGTTCCGGTGATGAAGATATGAATCAGCCGACATAACAGCAGGAAGGTAGATAAGAAATCATGGTTAAATTTGTGACAAGGATTTGCAATCTCCTTTCCATTATCATGGTTCTGGCGGTCGTGGCCGTAGGCTCGGCCATGATCGTCCCCAGAATCATGGGAAATGACATCTATGCCGTAATGAGCGGCAGTATGGAGCCGTATTATCATGTGGGAAGTCTGGTAATTGTGGACAAACATGTAAGTCCGGAAGAAATATCAGTAGGCGACCCGATTACATTTCGTATGAGCAGCGGAGCTGTGGCAACCCATCGGGTTGTGGCCATTGACGAAGAGACCCGAGAGTTTACAACAAAGGGCGATGCAAATGAAGTTCAGGATATGGCTCCGGTTCCATTTGACAATATGATTGGCAAAGCAGGAGCCTCGATTCCTCTCATTGGCTATATTCCGCTCTATATGAGAACACCAAGAGGAATGTTCAGTATAGGAGCATATGTCATTGTATTTATACTGCTTCAGATTATACCGGAGATTGTCAAGCCGGAAGAATCAGAAAAGGAGGATAGAGGAAAAGATGAAATACATAAAAAAATGGATTAAATCGCCGATTCATATCATGGTATCGCTGATGCTCATCCTGGTATTAGGAGTAGGCTCCATTGCCTTCTTTACCGATATGGAATCCATCGCCAATATAATCCGGATTGGAAATATGGGCATCGAAACGGAAGAAACACTGGATGGCCTGAATAAAGAGAACATCGGGGTTAAGGTATCCGGCAATACGGCGTGCTATGTACGGATTCGTGTGGACGTGCCTACGGTGTCTTATGAGGATGCAGAAGGGAATTTACATCAGGCTATGATAAAGCTGCCCGGGGTAGATAATGAGATAACAGCTTCAGTATGGAAGAATTATGACCAGGCTATTAGAGTCAGTCAAGATGGTAAACCTTTTGTCTGGGAGAAGAAAGAGGATGGCTTCTGGTATTTAAACAAAACTCTTTCCAGCAATGAAACGGTTACGTTTATCGAGAGTATCAGCTACGATGACCTTTTTACAGTGGATGAGGACGGAAACAAATCACTTCCAGGCAATATCACGCTTGACATGTTGTCGATTCCGATTACATCCGAGGCTGTGCAGGCGGAGAATATTCCAGTTGGCGATATGTCGGGAACAGATGCAGCGTATGCGGCATTTCAATACGTTGCACAAGCTTCTGCTGATTCAGAAGGCTGAACCAAAAACTACTATAAAACTTAATACAAAATAATAGCGATGTAAATAAAATTTACATAAACATTTAATGAGTGGAGGAAATGAAAATGAGGAAAAAAGTAGCTCTTACAGCAGCAGCGGTAGCAATGGTAGGAACCCTGGCAGTTGGCGGAACCTTGGCATGGTTTACGGATACAGAGACCGCGACTAACGTTGTAACCGTTGGCAATGTGGATGTCAAGATTGATGAAACAGGTGAAGGAGAAGTTAATGAAGATGGTGACGGACTTAACTACGATGTAATGCCTGGAAAGACTTATGAAAAGAATGTAGATATTACAAATGTCGGAAGCAATCCAGCATATATGAAGGCAATTATCACTGTTTCTTCTAATAATGAGAATATACCTGCAGCGATAAAAGATGGACGAATTTCGTTAGGTAATCTTTATGAGGGAGGTACATGGTCAGACGTTGCTGGAGGAGTTCAGTATGTAGTTTATTATAATGATGAAGATAATGATTTTATAGCTGAAAAAGATGATGTATGGAATCTGTTTGATAATTTCACATTCCCAAAAGAACTTGGCAACGAATTTGAGAATAGTACATTTAACATTAATGTCGAGGTTCAGGCAATTCAGGCAGATAACAATCCGATTCCGGCAGATGATACTGTTGCAACTATTTTTGATAGCATTACGGCTACTAGTGATGGAAAAGTTACTGATATTGTAGGAACCCCCAGTGTTGCAAAAAACCAGGATTAATTTTTCGTAACCCTCTAACCGATGCATTTGCAGCGAGAAAGGTTATTATGCTATGAAAAGAGATAAAATCAAACGGCTTGTGGCAGGCTTTTGCACGATGGTTGTGATGACCGTGGGAAGCATGACTGCACTCGCTGCGGATACGGATTCCATCAACGTAGAAGGCAGCGGCACAGCTTCCGGTTCTACCCACGTCCAGGTTTACCAGGACAAGGACCTCTTTTCCAATATGAAGGAACTTATGCCTGGAGATACCATTTCCAACCAGGTGACTGTAGCGAACACAAGCAGCCGCTCGGTAACGGTTTATTTGAAAGCCTATCCAGAATTTATTGGCAGTGCTGACGGCCTGGAGGCCACCAGAGTCCGCACCGAGAGTAACGGCGCACTGAGTACGGCATCCGCCGATGGAAAAACGTTCCGCAGCGACATTCTGGACCAGATTTCAATGACTCTGAAATTGGGAGATGAAATCCTCTATCAGGGAAGTGCCGATGGAGTAAATCCTGATGAAGGATATGCGGCTATGGTGAACGGCGACTACGGAATCAGTCTTGGGAGCTTCGCAGCCAACACCCAGGAAACCATGACCATTGAACTGACGCTTCCAGGCCCTGCATTCGACAATTCATTTGAAAGTAAATTCGACGCCGTAGACTGGGTATTCTGTGTAGAAGGCACCACCCCCTCCTCCCATCACGGAGGCGGCGGAGGTGGCGGCGGGAGCAACACCGGAAATGGGCGCTACAACCCATCGGGAACCGATACCACCTCCTCCCTGGAGGACATAACCGGAGAGGACGGGACCAATATCGTAGTGACGGACCCCGGTGC
>ERZ1643246.1268-NODE-1268-length-28058-cov-7.449952_pt1 | contig 28058 bp, 30 predicted proteins | sample MGYA00579265_ERZ1643246 | MGnify/ENA primary metagenome ERZ1643246 (study PRJEB29033, sample SAMEA4952261) | chicken gut metagenome | biome: Broiler Chicken; feature: Gastrointestinal Tract; material: Caecum | place: Ireland | collected 2018 | study: Broiler...
AGTGAACTGTATGCGCATCTTGTGTAAACCTCAATGCAATTAACCGAAACTCAAAAATTCTTTGATTGCTTCTGTGAATGAAAAATGATATCATAATAGATGTAAGCGATTTACTGCTTTCATCATGATTAACATATATGGCAAGATCATTAAAAGAGGAGGATTATGTATGTTAAAAGGTATTGCGGCATCTGCCGGTATTTCCATCGCCAGAGTTTACAAGCTGGAGACACCAAAGGTGGAGATTGTAAAGAAGGAAGGCGACCCGGCTGCGGAAGTTGAAAAATTCAACGCGGCGCTTGAAAAGACAAAAAAGGATATCGAAGGGGTGAAGGCGCGCGCGGCGAAACGGTTGTCCGATGAGGAACTGGCAGTATTCGATGCGCACCTGATGATGGCAGGAGACCCTGAGTTCGCCAGCCAGATCGTGAACATGATCGAGACGGACAAGGTCAATGCGGAGTATGCGGCGGACACGGTTGCCAATCAGATGGTGACGATGTTCGAATCGATGGATAATGATTACTTTAAGGAAAGAGCGGCTGACATCAAGGATGTGACCTTCCGCCTGAAGTGCAATCTGCTCGGGCTGACCATTCCGGATCTGACTGCGATCGATGAGGATTCCATCATCGTGGCGTATGACCTGACTCCTTCTGATACGGCTCAGCTCAATGAGTTTGTCAAAGGCTTTGCGACAGCTATCGGCGGCAAGACGAGCCATTCTGCCATCATGGCCAACTCGCTGGAGATCCCGGCGGTCGTCGGCTGCGGTGATGAGCTGCTGAGCACGGTGAAGCAGGGCGACATGATGATCCTGGATGCGGTCGACGGCAATGTCATCGTCAACCCGGATGAAGCGGCAGTGAAGGAATATGAGGCCAAGGCCAAAGCATATAAGGAAGAAAAGGAAGCGCTGAAGGTGCTCGTGAACGCCAAGACGATCACGACGGACGGTCATCAGGTCGAGCTGGCTGGAAACATCGGCGGCGTGAAGGATGTCGAGGGCGTCCTGAAGAACGGCGGCGAAGGCGTGGGCCTGTTCCGTACCGAGTTCCTGTACATGGACTCTGATCACTTCCCGACGGAAGATGAGCAGTTTGAAGCATATAAGGCTGTGCTGGAAGGCATGGGAGGCAAGAAGGTCGTCGTTCGTACGCTGGACATCGGCGGTGATAAGAAGCTGAAGTATTTCACTTTCCCGGAAGAGATGAACCCGTTCCTGGGCTATCGCGCCATCCGTCTTTGCCTGGATCGCACGGATATCTTCCGCACGCAGCTGCGCGCGCTGATCCGCGCTTCCGTATATGGAAAGCTGTGCATCATGTTCCCGATGATCGCGACGATCAAGGAATTCTGTGACGCGAAGGCCATTTATGAAGAAGAAAAAGCAAACCTGATCGCGGAAGGCGTACAGGTTGCGGACAATATCGAAGTCGGCATGATGGTAGAGATCCCTGCCGCTGCCGTACTGGCTGATCAGTTTGCCAAGTATGCGGATTTCTTCTCCATCGGTACCAATGACCTGATCCAGTATTCAATGGCCGCTGACCGGATGAGCGAGCATGTCTCTTATCTGTATCAGCCCTACAATCCTTCGATCCTGCGTCTGGTCAAGATGACCATCGAAGGCGCGCATAAGGAAGGCAAGTGGGCCGGCATGTGCGGCGCCATGGCCGGTGAAGAATATGCGGCACCGATCCTGCTGGGCCTGGGCCTGGATGAGTTCTCCATGTCTGCAACGCAGATCCTGAAGGCACGTAAGATCATCAATGGTCTGAGCAAGAAGGAAATGGAAGAGATGGCTGCGGAAGCGGTGAACAAGCAGACCGCGGATGAAGTTCTCGAATTTGTCAAAGCAAGACTTGCGAAGTAAGCAAAGAGCGGCGTAAAGCTGCTCTTTTTACATGGATCTTACATAGTTTTCCAGTAATTCGACCGAAAAATCCGGTGGGGATGATTTTTCTGAAAAGTGTGTTAAGATATAGACGTCAAAGGAAAGAGCTTATAACACAGAACCTCATGGGCTGTTTCGGACGTGTAAAGAAAATGAAAAAGATCATCTGGATCGAAAAACACGAAGCAGGAGAGGATCTGTCAAAGGTCAGGGCGGACGCCTGTGATCGGTCAGAAAAGTAGTTCATCTGGGATCATAAGACAGGATGATGAAGGAGGTTTCGGCTGATCTAAGGAGGATCAATGATCCATAAGGATATCCGCACTGAGGTCCGGGAAAGGCGAAATGGACGAAACGGATACGTTGGTGAAAGATACAGGAGATCCGGAAGTCTGAAAAGAATGTAACCTGATCCGGAGTTATAGAGGAAAAGGGATACGGAAAGGTATCTCTTTTTCTTTTCCTATAGTAAAATGAATATAGAGAAACGGGGGAGCGATATGAATCAAAAAGATTATCATTGCGGTGTGATCGACGCGTTCAATGAGATGGTCGCCAATGGCGTAAAGCAATTGGCGCTTTCTCATCCTTTTGACAGCAGCGAGGAGCGTAAGGAGATGCTGCCTTTCGTGGAAGCGATATGCGCTAAGTATCACACTTCTTATTATCTGGAGGATCGGCCGCTGATCAGCGATCTGTTTCCGGCGGCGGTCAATAAAAACAAATACATGATCTTGTTTTACCGGGATGAGCAGGTCATCCGTCATTATTTGAATCTGAAACAGGTGAAGGCGGAATCATTGCGCCGCAAAGAGTATTTTACGGTGCGCGCGGCCATTGCTTATCAGTTCGGCGCGCTGCTCTCTTATCCGCAGCAGCGGATCGCTGAGCTGATCGCGGCCAATACAGACAAGGAACAGTATGAAGAGAGATGATCTTTGCCTTGATCCTGTGCGTGAGCGGACACTCTGTCTGGTGATCGCTGCCGCGCTGCATCAGCTTTCCCCTTCGGCCAGGGTGCGGATAGAGCACGGCTTTGATGAAGGGCTGTATTGTGAGTTTGACGGGATCAGCTGCGATGAGCGTCTGTGTGCGCAGATGGAAGCGCGGATCCGCCAGATCATCGCGGAGGATCGGCCGATCGTCTGCCGCATGATGGAAAAAGAGGCGGCAGCGCAGCGGTTTGAAGCCGAAGGCATGAAGGATAAGGCAGCCAATATCCGTCATGCCCAGGCGCGGCATTGCGCGGTGGTGAGGCTGTGCGGGATGGATGATCATCTCTATGGTGAGCTGCTTTCCCGTACCGGCATGCTTCCTGAAACATATGTCTGTCGCTGCAAGCATGGATTGTGGTTCGGCTTTCATCCGCGTTTTCATCTGCAGGAGAAGCTGTTTTCTGTTTGTGATGACTTTGAGCGCTGGGGCCGGCGGCTGGGCATCAATAATGTGCCGCAGCTCAATGCCGCGATGGCCGATGAGGGCATCGATATGATCATCACGATGAGCGAGGCGCAGATCGAGCGGCAGCTGGTGGAAGTGGCGGATGCCATCGTCGCGGCGCAGCCGTTAAGGCGCTTCGTGCTGATCAGCGGGCCGAGCTCAGCCGGAAAGACGACGTTTTCCCGTCGCCTGAAGATCCATCTGCGCATCCTGGGCTTTCATCCGCAGGCTTTGTCGATGGATGACTTTTTTAAGGACCGCAGCGAGTATCCGCGTCTGGCGGATGGCACGCCTGATCTTGAAAGTCCCAAGACATTGGATCTTCCGCTGTTGAGCAAGACCGTGAAGGGGCTGCTGGCAGGAGCCAAGATGCCGATCCCTTCTTTTGATTTCATCCATGGCTGCCGGCGCTGGAACGGGCGTACGATGTGTCTGCGTGAACATGATATCCTGATCATGGAAGGCATTCATGGCTTGAATCCGCTGATCGTGCAAGACTTTGCGCGGGAAGATTTTTTCCGCATCTATGTCAATGCCCTGACGCATCTGAATCTGGATGAGCATACGCGCATCCCGACCGGGGATTATCGTCTCATCCGCCGGATCGTGCGAGACAGCCGCATGCGTGGCAGCAGCGCCGCGCAGACGCTGCAGCACTTCCCCTATGTGCGTGAAGGGGAGGAACGCCATATCTATCCTTTTCAGGAGAATGCGGACATCATCTTCAACACTTCGCTGCTGTACGAGATGCTCATCTTGGCGCCATTAGCCAGGGCTGAGCTGGAAAAGGTGGATGCGCAGGATGAGATGTATGGGCAGGCTCAGCGGCTGCTTTCTTTGCTGCAGTACTTTGACGCGGCGCATGACGCGCATGTGCCGGTTTATTCATTGCTTGCGGAGTTCACTGGCAACAGTGTGTTCACGACACAGGACTGACGGCCCTCAGCGGACCTTGCGCTCTTGCCACATGGAATACAGGCAGGCAGAAAGAAACAGGATGAGACAATAAAGGACGATCTGCAGCTGCGTTGGTGAAAAGAACTGAAAGAGCGACCATGAGCCAAATATGAAAAAGATAGATGCGGAAACGATGCGCAGCGTGGTGTCGCTGATGTGCTTCATCAGGGTGCGGCCGGCAGCGAGCGCCAGCAGATTGGCTGCCATCAGGCCGCAGAAGCTTCCCCAGAAGATGGCAAAAGGCGCATCGTGCTGAGCGGCCAGGGTGATGGCGCTCAGCTGGGTCTTATCGCCCAGCTCGGCGATAAAGAAGGCGCACATCACGCTCAGCCAGCCGGCAGAAAGTTTTCGTCCTTCTTTAGCTTCTGTCGTTTTTGGCTTTAGGGCGCTGAAGCCGAAAAGCAAAAATAGGATGGCCGCGGCAGGGCGTATCGCTTCCATCGGCACATATGCGCTCAGCCAGCCGCCGGCAAAGATGGAAAGCAAAGAGAGCAGCGTGATTGCCAGAGCCATGCCCGCAATGATGGTGCGCAAAGGGTAGCGGCGCGAGAGCGCGAGGATGAGAAACTGGGTCTTATCGGCCATTTCGGCCATGAAGATGAGCAGAAAGCAAGATAAGAACATGAGATCACCTGCTAGAGCTTATGTGTGAGCAGCCGCGGATATGAAAAAAAGCCCCATGGGCTTACGATGTGATATAGACGGCATTTTCGTGATCGAGCTCTTCCACGCGGACCATGATCTGTTCGTGCAGCGCGCTGGGAATGTTCTTTCCGATATAATCGGCGCGGATCGGCAGTTCGCGGTGGCCGCGGTCGATAAGCACGGCCAGCTGGATCTCTCTGGCCCGGCCAAAGCTGGTGATCGCGTCCATCGCCGCGCGGATGGTGCGTCCCTTGAAGAGCACGTCATCGACGAGGATGACTTTGCGCTCCTGTACCGGAATGGCCTCGCTGCGGTTCTGTGTGCGCTTGTGGTCATCTCTCCAGAAGCTCACATCGAGCGCATAGACCGGGATCTCGGCATGTTCGAAAGACTTGATCAGCGCGGCCAGCCGTCTGGCCAGGTAAACGCCGCGGCTGCGGATGCCGACCAGGATGATATCATCGATGCCTTTGTTGTGCTCGATGATCTCATGGGTAATGCGCTTCAGTGAACGCTGTATGGCCAGATCATCCATAATGAGTTTCTTTTCCATTGAATCACCGTATAAAGTATACCGTTTTTTGTCTGAAACTGCAATTTCCGCCGGATCAAAAAAACACAGAAATCATCGATTGTCAGCGCTGTGGTGATCTGATATAGTAAGGCGGGAGGCGATAAAATGGAAGAACATCGCAAGAAGCTGATCCAGGCGGCTGCCGGTCTGTATGGCATCGTGCATGTCCGTCAGCTCTGTGACATCGTGGCGCATTATACCGCAGAAAAGCCGACGCGGACGCAGCTGCGCGCGCTGCTGGAACAGGAGGATTGGACACCGTTTCGCACTGAACAAGGCTTCATCTATCGTCCGGACGTGTTTGATTCGCTGCAAGGATGGGACACGGTGCTCAGACACGCCAAAAACAAGCCGTTCTGGCTGCCGCCGCTGCCGGAATTCTTGTGTTATGCGGATCTGGATCATATTCCGCAAAACGAAGCGATGCAGGCATTGCAGCAGCTGTTCAGCGAGCAGATCCCAGATGCCGAGCATCTGGTCAAAGCGCTCTATGCCGATGTGCGCGCGGGATGCGGCATGGGGCAGGCAATGGCGCGCATGATGGATGCGGGCATCCGTGTCGATGAGGAGGACATGCAGCGCTTTGGGACATTGCTGGCTCAGCTGTGCAATGAGACCCACATGTTCATGAACCACGGATTTGCGCCTGAACAGCTCATGCGTTATCCTGAGTGAGATCACAGGGAATGATATGCATCAGATCGATGAGCGCCTGCGGGTCCATTTCGATCTGGATGCCGATCTTTCCGCCGCTGAAGCAGATCGTATCAAAAAGCAGCGCCGTTTCCTCGATGAAGGTGCGGTAGCTCTTTTTCATGGCGAGCGGTGAGCAGCCGCCGCGCACATAGCCGCTGACTTTGGTGATATCTTTGACATGGATCATTTCCGTATGCTTTGCGTTGGCCGCTCTGGCGGCCTTTTTCAGGTCAAGCACGGCGTTGACCGGCAGCATGAACACCAGGTATTCGCCGGTATTGGACTGTGTGATGAGCGTCTTGAACACAGCGTCAGGATCTTGCCCAAGCAATCTGGCGACTTCAGCACCGTCTACGGCTTCCTTGCCATGCGGATAGGCATGCACCGTGTAAGGAATGCCGGCATTGTCCAGCGCGCGCATGGCGTTGGTCTTGTTTATTTTCATGATGATCACCTCGACGCGTACCAGTATAGCATAATTTACATTGTCTTGCCTTTTTTTTCACCGTTCGCCCGGGTATAATAATCAGGGAAAGGGGATGAGGAGATGACAGTCAAGATGATCGCGCTCGACCTGGATGGTACGCTGCTGCGCAATGACAAGAGCATCGATCCCAGCACAGCTGCGGTGCTGAAGCGGGCCCGCGCACATGGCATCATCATCACGCTGGCCAGCGGCAGAGACAAGAATGGCTGCCGCTTTGTCTATGAGCCGCTGGAGCTGGAGAGCGGAAACAATTATCTGGCGCTTGTCAATGGGCAGATGATCTACAGCTTTGCCCGCAAAGAATATGAGCTGGATGAGGTGCTGAACAACGAGGATGCCCAAAAGATCATGCGAACGGTAAAGGACTATGATGTGGAGGCCATCTTCTGTTGCGGTTATGATTTCTATGATTATATCTCGCGCCGGCGCAGGCTGGGGAAAAAGCTGACACAGCTGGTGAAAGGAAAGCCCGGAGATTATGGACTGGCTTCTGGAAAGGCGCATCGCAACTTCATCGCCATCAAAGACAAAAACAATTTTACGCAAGATATCAACAAGGTGATCCTCGTCCATACGAAACGGTATTTCCGTCGGCATCTCGATGAGATCCGTGCGCAGCTCAACGATTATGATCTGCTGGAAGTAGGTCCTGAGTGGATCGAGATCATGCCTCGCAATGTGAACAAGGCCAGCGCGCTGACAAGGATCGCGCATGAAAATGGCTTTACGCTGGATGAGGTGATGGCGTTTGGAGACGCGGAGAATGACATCGAGATGATTCGCAGCTGCCGCTATGGCATCGCGATGGGCAATGCGATGGATGCGGTCAAAGATGCGGCGTTCGCGGTCACCGCCTCCAATGAAGAACAAGGCATTGCTAAGGCCATCAGCCGCTATGTGTTTCAGGAGGAGCTTTCATGAAGATCGAGGCGATCGTGACCGATATGGACGGTACGCTGTTGAAGCGCTCCGGCGGTGAGGATCATATCGGGGAGCGGACGAGAAGGGCCCTGATCGCGGCACAGGAAAGCGGGATCCGTCTCATCCTGGCTTCCGGGCGTCCCTATGGGCGGCTGATGCGGTATGCCGAAGCGCTGCGCATGGCTGAACATGGCGGATGGCTCATCGAGGTCAATGGCACGGCGCTTTATGATCTGGCAGGCCGTCATCGTGAGGTGCTGGCACAGCTGTACCGAAGTGAGATCAAGGAACTGTATACGATGCTGGTGAAGCTGGAATATGAGGTGTGCGCATATCAGGACAGCGCGCTGTGGTCCCATATCCCCAAGCGGCTGCTTGCGGCCAAGCGCGCGTATAAGCAGGCGCATGGCTTGCCGCAGGACTGCCCGCTGACGGCCGGGGCGTTTGCGCTGGTGAGCGATAACCGCAGCGGCTATCCCGCTCAGCATGAAGCACAGCGCTGGGAGGATCTGCCAGAGCGGATGAACAAGCTTTGTGTCGCAGACAGCGAGGAGCGGATCGCCAGCGCCATGGAGATGCTGGATACGCATTTTCATGGACGTTTCTGGTGGGGCCGCACGAGCGCCAACTGGCTGGAGATCATGCCGCTGCATGTGAATAAGGCAGAGGGGCTGAAACAGACAGCGGCGCGCATGGGCATCGATCCATCAAAGATCATGGCGTTTGGCGACGGTGAAAATGACATTGGCATGCTGAAGCTGTGCGGATATGGCTATGCGATGGGCAACGCGCTGGACAGCGTGAAGAAAGTCGCGTATGATGTGTGCGTAAGCAATGAGGAAGAAGGCGTGGCCCAGATCGTTGAGCAGGTGCTGCGCGGAAAGGAGCTTTAACAAATGAAGATCATCAATGAAACGCAATTTAACGAACTGATGAAAAAAGAAGGACTGGTGCTGGTCGATTTCTTCGCCACCTGGTGCGGCCCCTGCAAGATGCTGGCCCCGGTGCTGGAAGAGACAGCACAGGAGCTGCAAGGCAAAGTGGAGATCGTCAAGGTCGATGTGGATCAGGACGCATCGCTGGCGGCGAACTTCCGGATCATGTCCGTGCCGACCATGATCTTGTTCCGCAATGGCGAGGCGATCCAGAAGATCAGCGGCTTTCAGCCAAAGGCGCAGCTGGTATCGTTCTTGAAACAGTTTATCTGAGCAGGACCGCGTGATACACGCGGTTCTTTCTTTTCCAAAGCATAAGGAAATGGTATACTTGAGCTGAGGTGTTGCAAATGAAAATCACAGGACTTTCGCAAACGACGATCCTGGAGGCCGCAGCGAGGACATTCACGGGAAAATACTTTGATCTGGAAGAGGGGTCGCTGTTTCTGCGCGGCGCGCAACCGGGCGCGTACCACTGTGAGGGAGTGGAAGGCATTCAATATGTATCGACCAGCATGGGTTATCATGAGGAGATCATCAATGGCAACCGCACCCGGGTCAAGACGATGATCCCGCTGCTGTTCGTGAAGGATGAACGCTACGAGGTGGTCTATGAGGGCGCGAAGTGCTGTTATGTGCCGGTGGAAGATGAAGGAGAGATCACGTTCATGCCTTATCCGCAGTTTCTGACATGGATCATGGAAAAAGTGCGCCCTGCAGTGGAAGAAACGGCCGGTTGAGCCGATGCAGTTTGCGTCTTCTTTGCGCCTCTGGTATAATGAAGACAGCTGAATAGCGGGAGGATAAAAGAATGAAAAACATGATGAAAGGCGCCGTGCTGGGAACACTGGCGTCCGTATTGCTGCTGAGCGGATGCTCAAATGAGCCAGCCGCGCCGCAGGAAGAAAAGCGCGTATGCACCGTGGATGGCGCAGCGGGAGTCGAAGGGCTCGGCATGACCATCACGGCCACCGGTACTGATAATGAAGTAAATACGGTGGATTTTGAGATCAAGATGGATCTGCAGGCGATGCTGGAAGCCAGCGGCAGTGGTGTGGAAGTCAATTTGGAAGACATGGACGAATCGCTGAAGACCACGCTGACAGACAGCATGAAAGAGGAGATGTCCAAATCGATCGCGAGCGAGCTTGGCATTGCCGAAGACGCGGTGAGCGCAGACGCATCCATCGATGGCAACGTGATGAACATCAGCATGTCCATGGATGTGGACAAGATGGGCGATACGTACGCCGGCGGTTCTCTGGATGAATTTGCGCAGCAGATGGAGGAACAGTTGAACGCAACTTGCAAATAAGCTGGGAAAGCGGGCAGAAATCGGGAAAGTTTCTGCCTTTTTTGCGTTAAAAGAGATGAGGGAAGATTATGAGATGGAAAGATAAAGTCCGGCGGTCGTGGGTCGCTGTCGTGCTGGCGCTGAGCGCATGTGCGTCCGCACCGCCGCAGATGGAGACGATCACCATTGACGGCGATGATCTGATCATGGATATCTGTGAGGAAGAAGCTTTTTCCTTTGACTGTCAGCCTGCCGACGCGAAACAGGAAGGGCTGACGCTGAAAGCGCCTGCGGAACTTGGCGCCGATCTGGAAGATGGACAGATCATCATCGACCCAGAAACTGAAGGCACATTCACATTATATTTGCAGAGCGATGCGATCAAGAGCAATGAGATCACGGTGACGGTCATCGACTCGGCCCGCATCGAAGCGGAAAAGCAAGCAGAGGAAGAGGCGCGGCAGCGTGCCGAGGCACAGCGGCAACAGGAAGAGGAAGCGCGCCGTAAGGCAGAGGCGGCCGCGCAGGCAGAGGCAAAACAGCAGGTTCAGCAAGAACAGCCTGCATCAAGCAGCAATGCGCAGACGCCGGTGCAGGCAGTAGTCTATATCGCCGTTTCCGGAAATGGGACGAAGTATCACAGCGATCCGCATTGCAGCCGCATGAACGGCGTCATCGAAATGAGCGTCGAGGAAGCGCAGGCAATGGGATACACGCCTTGCAAGAAATGTTATTGATGAAGGTAGGCTGTTCGGCCGCATTCTATATGTACAATTGGTCAAAAATGCCGCGGATACTGCGGCATTTTCGCTTGATCACCTTTGCTTGGTGATGATTGAAAGCAATGGATAGGATAATGAGAAAGACCCGCCTGAGGCGGGCCTTTCCGAATTAGGGGATAGAATGATATACGCAAAATAGGGATTTTCTAGGGATGTTTTGCGCAGACAGATCTTTTTCATCTGTCACTGTCAGTATACCCGGATCTGGGGAAATAATTTGTCGAAATTACTGCTGATCTTCTTTTTTTATGCTTTCTTTGATGTAGATGTCCTGCTTGGGGTAGGGCATCTCGATTCCTTCCTGGTCGAAGCGCTTTTTTACGGCGATGCGTAAGTCAGAAAGCATGGTGAAGCAAGTACTGTTGTCATTGGAATAAATGGTAGCGCGCAGCGCGATGCCGCTGTCCTTGAAGTCGGTGACCCTGACGATCACTTTTTCTTTGTTTTGCTGCTTCTCTTCTTCGCTGCGGGGATCCACATAATCCGGATGTGCGGCGATGACATCCTGCAAGACGCGGATCGCCTTTTCCAGATCGGTGTCATACGCGACGCTGACATAGAGAAAATCCGCTTTGGCTGTACTGATATCAGAGATGTTTTCCAGTACCGAAGTGTTCATCTGTGAGTTTGGGACAATGACGCGAGTATTCTCAAAGGTTTCAATGATCGTATGGCGGACAGTGATCTCCACCACCGTGCCGACGTATTCACCGTTGTTGACGCGGATCAAGTCACCGATGTGGAATGGGCGGAAGGTGATGATCATGAAGCCGCTGATCAGGTTTCCTACGGTTTCCTGAGCAGCGAGACCGATGACCACCGCGACGATTCCGCCGCTGGCCAGCAATGGGCTGAGTATGGTCTTGGCTGGAATGAACAGCGTGAGGATGCTGTAGATCGTGATGATGATCATCACATACTTCTTGAGCTTCAGCCAGATCGGCAGGTTGCGGAAGTTCTGACGTTTCATCAGACGCGTCAGCAGCTTTGAGATGATCACGGCAGTGAGCAGGATCAGGACGATGATGACGATCGTGTCGACAAGGCCATATTGCAGGATGCTGTCTTTTCCCCATTGATTGAGCTGTTCGATAAATTGATCCATGAAGATCCCTCCGTCTTAAAAGACATTATAGCAGAGAGAAAGATGGGAAACAAAGGGGAAATAAATAAAAATAAGTGGAATTATGTGAATGTGTTGAATCAGTTTTGGAATGAATTATAATAAGGACATGAAGAGGTGATTCCTATGCGATTGAAGAGCAAGATCCTAAAAAAGTGGAACCTTCCTTCCTACGGAGTCCGATTGGGCAGGATCACATCCAAGCCTTATCCGATTCTCGTCGCTTTTCTGGGAGGGGGAGTCATTCTCATCCTGGTGCATCAGCCGGTCTTCGGCATTGCCGTCTGTGCGCTGAGCGTCTATCAGCTTTGCGTCGGACACAATATCAGCCTTTGTGAGTTTTATGACCAGTATGTCGTATTTTATGATCCCAAAGATCCGGATGACTGCTATATCTTGTTCTGGGAAGATGTCGCGCAATGGAAATATCATAGCGGACTGACGCATGATACGCTGCATGTACAGCTGAAGGATGGAAATATGATCGATTTCTCTTCGCTTTCACGCCGCAAGACAGAACACTTTTTTCGGCGTTTTGTCCCGCAGCTGAAATCGAACGTACATAAACAACAAGTCTGAGGCCTGTGTGAACGGGCTTTTGTTTTTCAGCGATATTTTGTATAATGGGAAAGAATTGAGGTGTTGATATGTTTCGCAATCTTTACCATGAGATCAGAGCGCATCAGAATCTGAAGAAAGAAGTGCTTCAGTTCTCTGTGCTCAGCATCCTGTACTTTGTATTATACACGCTGCTTTCCGTATTTCTGGGCATGTTCAATCATGACGCATTGACTGTGGCGGTATTCTTGGTCCTGAACCTGATCTCCACCTATGTCTATATGCGTTTTTTCTTTCTGATGATCGCCCGCTCAAAGGCGGAGGAACGCGTGGTCGGACTGAAGCCCTGTCTGCGCATGTTGGTGATCGAGACCGTGATGTTTGCCTTTTCGGTGCTGATGTATTACGCGTTCGTCTTCTTCATCGATCTTTATGTACTGCTTGCGTTGATCTGTTATCTTTATCTGTTTTTTTGCGTGGCATTCCAGCTGTTCTGCTTTTATGAGATCTATGAAGGCACGAAGGGCTTGTTGGGCGTCGTCAAAGCAGCGGCAGTGCAGATGGCGCGGCATATCCGGCAGGTACTGGCTGCCTGCGCTTTGTTGTGTGTAGGCTATATCGTGCTGTATGTGTGCTCGGTAGGCATTGAAGGGACGATGGCGGTGCTCGCGCCATATACGGCCATCTTGAATGTCGGCGTAACGATGAATCGCTGGATGGAAGTCTGTTCTGTGCTCCTTACCATGATCATGACCCAAGCTTTCGATGTCGTATATTTGTCGTTTCTGGGCGTGCAGCTGCTCGCTGCCGTGTTCTTTTCCATCTTTTATGTGCTGTGGATGGGGTGGATCTGTGAGATCCGCAGGCAGTAGGCCATGGAATTGAAGGCACTGCGCATCAGCGAGAAACGGATCCAGCAGCTTTCCGCGATGGGGATCGAAACAGCAGAAGGTCTGCTTTCGTATTACCCGTATCGCTATGAGGTGTTCAAGGAAAGGCCGCTGTCGCAATGGCAGATCAATGATACGGTGACTTGTGAGGCAGTGATCCTCACTCGCGCTCAGGTGATGCGGCTGGGCGGGAAGCGCTCCATGACCCGCTTTTCCGTACAGGTACAGGATCAGGAATTTCAGGCAGTATTGTTCAACCGCCCATGGACCTCGCAGTTTCAGGTGGGACGCGTGATGACCTTGAGCGGGAAATACAATGGCAAAGGGAGGATCACTGTCGCCAGCTATCAGATGAAGCCCTTGCGGGAGCTGGAAGGGATCTATCCGATATACAGCCTGAAGGAAGGTATGCATCAGAAAGATCTGCGCAGACTGATAGAAAAGGCGATGGCGCTTTGTCTGGATCAGATGGAAGATCTGATTCCGCAGCCATTGCGGGCGCGTTATCGACTGTGCACGCGGGCTCAGGCCATTCGCTGGATCCATCAGCCGACCTCGCGCGAAACGATGAAACAGGCGCTGCGGCATCTGAAGTATGAGGAGTTTTTCCGCTTTCAGCTGACCATGCAGGCACTGCGTGAGGAAAACCGCGCATATGCAAGGGGAAACGTCAAGTGCTTTTCGGCTGATGAGGTGTTTTCCTTGGAAAAGACACTGCCTTTTCAGCTGACGGACGATCAGCGCAATGCCATCAGTGAGATCCTGGATGATCTTGCCTCTTCGCACCTGATGTATCGGATGCTGCAAGGGGACGTGGGCTGCGGCAAGACGATGGTGGCAGCTTTCGGCCTTTATGCCTGTGTGCTGGCGCATCGCCAAGGCGCTTTCCTGGCGCCGACCGAGATCCTCGCGCGCCAGCATTGCGACAGCCTGAAACAGCTGTTTGCCGATACCGGGATACGGGTCGAGCTGCTGTGTGCCTCGCTGAAGCCGGCCCAGCGCCGTCAGGTGCTGGATGATCTGGCCAGCGATCAGATCGATATCATTGTCGGCACGCACGCACTGTTTCAGGATGAAGTCAGATTTTATGATCTAGGCATGGTCGTGGCGGATGAGCAGCAGCGCTTCGGTGTGCAGCAGCGCCGTCGCTTGCTGGAAAAAGGAGAAAAGGTCGATTTTCTGCTCATGAGCGCCACGCCGATCCCGCGGACACTGGCTCAGTCACTGTTTGGCGACATGGATGTGTCTGTGATCGCGCATCGGCCTTCTGGACGCATGCCGGTCACGACACGGCTGGTGCGCTCTTCCAGCATGGGCGCTATCCTGGAAGAAGTGCTGCAGAAGATCGACGAAGGCAACCAATGCTATGTCGTCTGTCCGGCCATCGAGAAAAATGAAGAGATGCCGATGCGCAACGTGAATGATATCTATCAGGGCATGTGCTCGCTATTGGGCAAACGCTATCGCATCGGATTGCTCCATGGCAAGATGAGCGGCGAGGAGAAAAATGAAATGATGGAACGCTTTGCCCGCGGCGATCTCGATATCCTCGTCTCCACCACGGTCATCGAAGTTGGCATCGATGTGAAAAAAGCCAATCTGATGGTCATCTATGACGCGCATCGTTTCGGGCTGTCCACCATTCATCAGCTGCGCGGCCGGGTGGGTCGGGGCAGCCAGCCAGGCTTCTGTTATTTGCTGACGCCGACGAAAGATGAAGAGGCGCTGCAGCGGCTGAAGATGCTGGAGACGATCTCAGACGGTTTTGAGATCTCTCGCTATGATCTCAGCCTGCGCGGCCCCGGCGATCTGCTGGGCACCAGGCAAAGCGGCATTCCCGGATTCGTGCTGGGCAATGTGATCATGGATGAGAAGATGATGGAGGCGGCTCGGGAAGACGCGGCTTATGCGCTGCAGCATCTGGAGGAACAACCATACCGCCATCTGCAGCCGATCATCGCGCAGGATGTAAAAAAATCAGCTTATTTTGACTAGCTTTGTGATATAATGTCAATCAGACAGCGAAGGGAGAGGGATTCATGGACAAGGCAATGCAGAGAAGACATAAGATCCGCGATAAGAGCTTCTTCTTCGTTTGGATCGCCTGTCTGCTGTTCACGCTGTTCTTTATCGGTTATTTCTTCTTCCTGCGCACCAGCGAGGTGGATGTGACCCAGCATATCGTGCTGGATTACAGCGGGGAGAACGGCAGCGCTACCGTCGAGGTGCGCAGCGAAGAGATCAGCGTCAATCAGCGGCTGCAGGATTTTTATGATTCCCTGGAGTTTGCCGTTACGCCCAATGAAGGCCTGAGCAACGGGGATGAGATCACCATCAGTGCCAAATATGACAATGAATTGGCGCAGCAATATCATCTGGAACCGATCAACCTGACGCGGACAGTGACGGTCAAAGGCCTGCCTGATCGTTATGAAAGCATCAGCGATATTCCCCAGGATCTGCTGGATAATCTGAGCAAGCATTCTGACGCCTATCTGGAAAAGCATATGAACGCGATCCTGGATAATGATTTTACGGACTTCTATTCGATGGACAATGTAGAACTGGAAAGCAGCGAGATCGTATATGAGGCATTCATGAAGTCTAAGACGAGCGAGAACAGTGATCGGCTGATCGTCATCTATCGTCTGCAGGCCAGAGGACAGGTCAATCGCAGCGATGAACAGGAGGAGCTTCAGGAGGAGCGCAGCAGCATTTACTACATGGTGGTGTTCCCGGCGATCAATGACTCAGGCACCATTCCAGATGCCAGTGCCTATGGCGAAAAAGTGCTGCTGAGCGAGGAACCGGATGAAGCGGATCTGCAGGAGGCTTTGGAGACCTATCTGGAAAATAAAGGCAGAGGCGGCTATCATATCGAGGCGATCGCTGCTGTGCAGACGGATGGCTCTTCATCAGAGCAGGCAGATGACGCGCAGGAGCAATAAAAAAGAGATTTGCGATGAAATCTCTTTTTTATTGCGCTTTATTCGCTGAGCAGCTGTTTCAGGGCATCCAGGTCTTGCGGCGCAGACTCATGGAACTCCAGCTGCAGGGCATCGTCACTGCTATAGCGCGGAATGAGATGTACATGGAAATGCGGCACGCTCTGTCCGGCAGCCTCGTGGATGTTGCTGATGACATTCATGCCGGCGGCGCCGGTCTTCTCCATGATGCGCACTGCCAGCATGCGGGCAGTCTTCATCAGATGTGCAAGCGTCTCATCATCACACTCCAGAAAGCTGTCCACATGCTTTTTCGGGATGACGAGCGTATGGCCGCGTGTGACCTGGGAAATGTCCAGGAAAGCCATGACTTGCTCATCTTCATAAATGACAGATGAAGGGATCTTGCCTTCAATGATATCGCAGAAAATACACATCGCTATTACCTCCTGTCTTTTATTTTATCACAGCTGACAGTTCCTGGACAAAAACTTTCCTTAATGTCATCTTTAGAAAGGTCGGGAAGCATCATCAAAAGCGGCATATATTATTCCGCGGCGATGAAGTAACTCTTCACTTCCAATCGCCGATATCGTACTTTTTGAGCAGTGACTTGGCATGCGCTTTGCCTGTTTCGCTCAGATATACGCGCCTGCTCTTGCGGCTGCCCTGACGGATCAGGTCTTCATCATTCAGTTCGTTGAGCACATGAGGATCATAGCTTTTCCAGGCATAAACACATTCACTCTCTGCAAATTCTTCTTGTTCACAATATCGTGAAAGGTAGATCAACATCATGGTCAGCTCTTTCATGGCCTGTTTCGCTTCGGTATGTTCCATCATTTTCCTCCTTGCAGCATTTGGTTGTCTATGATGAAAGCCCCGCATGACCGATGATCACACGGGGCTATTATCATTGCTGTACAGCGGACATGCCTGATCAGGGATCGATCCTATCAGTCTAATTCGTCGCAGTCGTGCTGTTGCTTTCAGCTTCTTCCGCGAGCTCCGGACGCTGAACGAGATATTCAGGGTTGGAATCACGAAGGGCGTTGAAGATATCGACATCATATACCGTGAAGTTGTACTTTTTCAGGTAGTAGACCATTGCGTCATTGGTCAGGGTCGTGTTATCCTGCAGCGCTTCCACGATATCATCTTTGATCGTTTCATAATCCTTAGATACGAGGCGGACGACATAGTAATAGCCGTTGGTCGTGTCTGCGATGACCTCGTTGACCAGCGTGCCGTCTTCGGCATCATTGAGCTTGGTCATCACGGCAGTTGGCAGACCGCTCTGGGTGGTGACGATCTGTTCGCTGCCATCATATGTGGTAGAATCATTGTACTCTTCCGCGACATCCGCAAAGTCATCGCCATTGTTCAGCGCTTCGAGCGCCTGGCTGGCAGTGTCTTGATCGCTCGTCTGGATGATCTGTGCTTTGACCGGTTCGTATTCTTCCAGGAAATTGGCGTTGTCATCTTCCATGTATTTGGCGTTCAGGGCCTGCTGCTCATAGTTGGGCAGATATACCTTGTTGATATAATCATCAACGCTTTCATAGCCCAGATAGATGACATATTCCTCAGCTGTCATGCCGGTATCCTGTGCCTCGTACTGTTCGGCATACTGATCATACTCATCTTGTGCCTGCTGGCGCATCTCGTCTGTCACTTCGATCTCGCGTGCGAAGATCTGCTCGCGGATCATGGTCAGCGCGTAGCTGTAGCCGCTGGAGCTCTTCAATGAGCCGTAAATGTCACCGTCGGTGATGCTGGTGCTGCCGATGGTGCCGATGACATCGGAACCGTGGGAGATGTTGGCAGTGGCGTTTCCGCAGCCGCCCAGCATGAGCGCGGCGCCCAGCACCAATACGATCTTATTTTTCTTCATTCTGCTTCGCCTCCTACTCTTCCGGATCCAGGCCGGCAAACTGACGCAGCCGGTTCATCATGTTCTCATCGGTGAATGAGATCTCCAGCTTGCTTGCGGCATCAAACAGGATCTCGCTGGAAAGCGTGTCGTTGGTATGGATCAGTGAAGTGGCCAGGGAAGACCATGCGTCATCATTGTCCATGTTCTTGATGTTGTCTTTGCCGGCGATGTCTACGTGCACGAGCACCATGGTGTCTCCGGCAGATGTGCTGGATGAGGAGCTGGAATCGCTCGTGTTGTCGATCTGGATCCACTCGCTCGTCTCGCCTTCGCTCAGCTCCAGGGCCGCGCTCAGCACGCTGGTATCCAGCGGGATCACGTCACTGGCGCTGGAGATCCAGGATGCCGTGTTCTCATCGATGTAGCCATAGAAACCATTGGTGGTGCTGTATGCGGATTCGTTATATTCGCCGGCCACTTCCGTAAAGGATTCGCCGTCTTCCAGCGCCTTGTTGATGGCGTCTACTTTCTGCTGCTCCTCGTCGCTGAGGGCGCTCACATCAGATACGGAAAGCTCGAGATATGAGATGATCATCGGGTTTTCCACATCGCTCATCAGATCGTCGTAATGTGCCTTCACATAGTTACGCTGCATGACGCTCTCCTTCTGAGCGAGCATGCAGAAGCGGTACAGTTCGTCGCTGCCCAGGCCATAGTTTTCCAGCATGGAGCTGATCAGCTCTTCTGCGTCAGATCCATAGTAGGACGCGCTGGACTGTGCCTGCGAATTCAGGCTTGTCTCCATCTGCTCGGCAGCGCTTTTCATGTCGTCTGTCTCTTCGGTCACGGTCTGCTCGATCACCGCGTTGCGGAAACGATAATAGACCTGTGAAGTCGCGTATTTGCTCATTTCTCCGTAAAGATCGTCCGCGGTCAGATCGTAGTCGTCGATGGACGCAACCACATCCTTGCCGTCCACGCTCTTCCCCCCAATATTGTCTTTGGTGGTGTCCCAGACATAGAAAATCGCAAAGCCGCAGAGAAGGACTGCGATCAGTACGACAAACCAGTTTTTCTTCAGTATTTCTACCATAAGAACCTCCTTCATTCCCAGTTGCCTTACTATTATATTAGATTCCACTTGAAAAAGCAATTTTTCGTCCGATTTCACACAATATTCAGACGGATAATGAAGCGCTTTCTTTTGGCGGCGTGCCCGGCAAGACGTTTGAATTGAGCTTTGAAAGTTTTTTTGCTATGATTACTGCGTCAACAGAAAGGATGAAGATGAATGAGCATTCTCACCGTCAAAGACCTGCATGTGCAGGTAGAAGATAAGGAGATCCTCAAGGGCATAGACCTTGAGGTGAAAGAAGGAGAGACCCATGCGCTCATGGGACCCAATGGCAATGGCAAATCGACCTTGCTGGCCGCGATCATGGGCAATCCGAAATATACGGTCACCGCGGGCGAGATCCTGCTCGATGGCCAGGACGTGCTGGCCATGGAAGTGGATGAGCGCAGCAAGGCCGGGCTGTTCTTAGGGATGCAATATCCCAGTGAGATCAGCGGCGTGACCAATTCTGATTTCCTGCGCACCGCCATCAACGCGCGCAGAGAGACGCCGATCCCGCTGTTTCAGTTCATCCGCAAGATGGAAAAGACCATCAGCGCGCTGCAGATGAAAGAGGATCTGGCCCACCGTTTCCTCAATGAAGGGTTCTCCGGCGGCGAAAAGAAGCGCAATGAGATCATCCAGATGATCTTGCTGGAGCCATCCATCGCCATGCTCGATGAGATCGATTCCGGGCTGGATGTCGATGCCCTCAAGGTCGTCGCCAGCGCCGTGCTCGATCTGCAGGAACGCACGAAGCTCGGTCTGATCGTCGTCTCCCATTACGCGCGTTTCTATGAATATGTGAAGCCGACCCACGCGCATGTGCTGATGGACGGGCGCATCGTGGTGAGCGGGGGCACCGAATTGATCGATAAGATTGACAGCGAAGGCTATGAGTGGGTCGAAGCGACATACCATGTGTCCGCCGCGAAAGCGCCGGAAAAGCGGGTAGAGCTGCTGGGCAGCTGCGGCGCCCACCGCGGTGAGTGATATGGAACGTCAGTTTGCAGGCCGTGTGGATGAGCTGCAAGTGCTGCGGCAAGAAAGCGAGCAGATCACGCTTGGCTTTGCGCCGGGGACAGCAGGCACGCTTTTGCTGCGTCTGGAAGAAAGCGTCAGGACGGCCGATCTGTGCATCACGGCGCAGGCGGACTGTGACATCTGTGTCTTCGTGGATGTCCGCGCGCGCCGACAGCTCAAGCTGCTCCAGCAGATCCGTGCCGGCCATGATGCCCAGGTGAAGGTCGGCATCCTCGATCTGGAAGGCGCCAAGGCTGAGTATGACCTGCGCGCCGAGCTTGAAGAAGCAGGCGCCCGCGTGGAGATCCACACTGCCACGCTGGTCGATGCCGACAAGCAGTGGCATATGGAGATCATCCATGCGCATCCGCATACTTATGGCTATATGGAAAACTTCTGTGTCGTGAAGGATGACGCACGCTGTCAGGTGGAGGCCATCGGCAACATCCGCAAAGGCGCCTATGGCAGCGAGAGTCACCAGCAGACCCGCATCCTCACGATGAGCGATCGTCACCATGCCGAAGCGGTCCCGGTGCTGTACATCGATGAGAACGATGTCAAGGCTTCGCACGCGATGACGCTGGGGCAGCCGGATGAAGAGCAGCTGTATTATCTGCAGACCCGCGGGCTGAGCAAGACGCAGGCGCTCGGGCTGCTTTCCGTGGGGTATTTCATGCCGGTGGCCGAGCTGCTCGCGCATAGCGAGCACTATGCGCAAATACAATATAGAGTGGAAGAAAAGGTGGGACTCTATGATCACAGAAGCACTGCGAGATGATTTTCCAATCCTGAAGCGCAGGATGATGGGGCATCCGCTGATCTATATGGACAGCGGCGCTACGGCCCTCAAGCCGCGCTGCGTCATCGACGCCGTCAGCGCCTACTATACTCAGCTTGGCGCCAACGCGCATCGCGGCGATTATGAGCTCAGCGCCGAGGTGGATCAGCGCTTTGAGGATGCCAGAGATACGGCAGCGGCCTTCTTGCATGCGGCGGACCGCCGGGAGATCGTGTTTGCTTCCGGCAGCAGCGCCGCGCTCAATCAGATCGCCAGCGGCTATGTCTTGCCGCGTCTGCAGGAAGGAGATGTCATCCTCAGTGATGTGGCTGAACACGCAAGCAGCGTGCTGCCTTTCATGCGCGCTGCCCGTCAGAAAGGCGCCCGCATGGAATACATCCCTTTGGATGAGCAAGGGCGCATCACGATGGACAATGTCAAAAAAGCCATCCATGAACGGGTGCGCTTCATCGTCATCGCCCACATCACCAATGTGCTGGGGCAGCAGGCGCCGGTGCAGGAGATCTGCGCGCTGGCCCATGCGCAAGGCATCACGGTCATCGTGGACGGGGCGCAGGCCGCGCCCCATCTGCCGGTCGATGTGCAGCAGCTGGACTGTGATTTTTATGTGTTCAGCGCCCATAAGCTGTGCGGCCCGACCGGCATCGGCGTCCTCTATGGCAAGAAAGCGCTGCTTGACGCGTGTGAACCGCTGTATCTGGGCGGCGGCAGCAATGCCCGCTTCGATGCCTGCGGAAACTTGCAGCTCAAGGAGACGCCGTTCAAATTTGAAAGCGGCACGCCCGCGATCGAAGGCGCGCTGGGCATGAAGGCGGCCATCGATTATCTGCAGGCATTAGGCATGGCAGACATCCATGCCCATGAGCAGCAGCTGCGCGCCTATATGGTGGCCGGCATGAAGCAGATGGATCATGTCATCCTCTATAATGAAGAGGCAGACAGCGGCATCGTCACCTTTAATGTAAAGAATGTGTTTGCGCAGGATGCGGCCAGCTGGTTCAATGCCAATGGGATCGCGCTGCGCAGCGGCCAGCATTGCGCCAAGCTGCTCGTGGACTTTCTGGGCACATCCGCGACCTTGCGGGCGAGCCTGTATGTATATAATACAAAGGCAGAGATCGACCGTTTCCTTGAGGTGCTTCAAGGATGCACGATGGAAAACTGCCTGAATATCTTTTTTTAAGGAGGGGATGACCATGTCAGATATGATGAAGGATCCGATGGTGCTGCGGCAGATCATCATGGATCATTATCAATACCCGCGCAACCATCAGCTGACCAAAGCCGAGGGCTATGTGGAAAAGCATATGGCCTCAGATTCCTGCATAGATGATATCTATGTGCAAGGCAAGGTGGAAGACGGCGTGGTGCAGGATATCCGTTTTGACGGGGAGGCCTGCACCATCTCTACGGCCTCTACCTCGATCATGAGCGAGCTGGTGAAAGGCAAGCGCGTGGAAGAGGCGCGCAAGATCATGGACAACTATTTTGCCATGGTCGATCAGAAAGAATACGATGAGGATCTGCTGGAAGAAGCAGTCGCCTTTGCGAATGTGGGGCGGCAGGCCAACCGCATCAACTGCGCCACCATCGGCTGGCGCGCCTTGCGTGAGATTCTCGATGAAAGTGAAGGAAACAGCGATGAGCAAAAGTAAGATCGAATGGCAGGATACTTATGCCTATGGCTTTCACGATGAAGATGTCAGTGTCTATCGGACGCAAAAGGGGCTCAGCGCGCAGGTGGTGGAGACCATCTCGCGCATCAAGCAGGAGCCAGACTGGATGCGCGAGCTGCGCCTGAAGGCGTATGACTCATTCGTGAAGCAGCAAAATCCCGATTGGGGTCCAGATCTCAGCGGCATCCACTTTGATGACTATACATATTACATCAAACCGAGCGATAAGCAGGGCAAAGACTGGGATGAGGTCCCGGAGACGATCAAGGATACGTTTGACCGTCTGGGCATCCCGGAGGCGGAAGCGAAATATCTGGCCGGAGTGTCCACGCAGTATGAATCAGAGGTCGTCTATCACAACATGCTGGAAGAGGTGCAGGAAAAAGGCGTCATCTTCTTGGATACCGATACGGCGCTGCGTGAGCATCCGGACCTGGTGAAAAAGTACTTTGGCACGCTGGTGCCGTACAGCGACAACAAATACGCGGCGCTCAACACGGCGGTGTGGAGCGGCGGATCGTTCATCTATGTGCCTAAGGGCGTGAAGCTGGAAAAGCCATTGCAGTCATATTTCCGCATCAACAGCATGCAGATGGGGCAGTTTGAGCGCACCTTGATCATCGTGGATGAGGGTGCGGATGTGCATTATGTGGAGGGCTGCACGGCCCCGGTGTACTCCAAGGATTCGCTGCATGCGGCCATCGTGGAGATCTTCGTGCACCGCAATGCGCGCTGCCGCTATTCGACGGTGCAGAACTGGTCGGACAACATCATCAATCTGGTGACCAAGCGGGCCAAGGTGATGGGCAATGGCGCCATGGAGTGGATCGATGGCAACATCGGCTCGCGGCTGAACATGAAGTATCCGGCGTGCATCCTGGCTGAGGAAGGAGCCAAAGGGGCGATGGTATCCATCGCGGTCGCCGGCCGCAATCAGATCCAGGACGCGGGGGCCAAGATGATCCATCTGGCGCCGCGCACCACGAGCAACATCATCTCAAAGTCGGTGGCGCGCTGCGGCGGCGAGACCAATTACCGCGATATCATCTATCATTCTCCTGCGGCGGATCATGCCCGCAGCAAGATCGAATGTGATACGCTGATCCTCGATGACCGCTCGCGCAGCGATACGATCCCGATCAACCGCTCGAAGAACCGCAGCTCGCAGATCGAGCATGAGGCGACGGTCTCCAATGTCAGTGAAGAGCAGCTGTTTTATCTGATGTCGCGCGGCCTGTCGCGCGAGCAGGCGACCGAGATGATCGTCATGGGCTTCCTGGAGCCATTTACACGGGAGCTGCCGATGGAATATGCGGTGGAGCTCAACCAGCTGCTCAAGCTGGATATGCGTGATTCCATTGGCTGATCAGACATTGCGGAAAGCTGCGCTTTGTGCCAGGCGTGCCATGAGCGCACAACAGCGCCAGGAAGCCAGTCAGCGCATCGTGGACAGGTTGTTGCCGCAGCTGAAGGATGCCAGATGCATCGGCATCTATATGGCACAGGGCAGTGAAGCCAATGTGGATGCGCTGTGTCAATTGCTTGCGCATAAGACCCTGGCCGCGCCGGTGTGCGCACAGGCTGGCATCATGCACTTTCATGCGCTTGGCAAAGGCTTTGTGGTTTCTGCCATGGGCATACGTGAGCCAAAGGGGGAGCGGATCGTGCCTCAAATGCTGGATGTCATCCTCGTGCCGCTGGTCGTTTTTGACGCACAGTGCCATCGGCTGGGGCATGGCGCAGGCTATTATGACCGTTATCTGCCCCAAAGCCATGCGCTGCGCATCGGCGTCGGCTTCGAATGCCAGAAGGTTCATCAGATCCAGGCGATGCCCCATGACGTCGACATGGACCTGATCGTTACTGAGCGACAGCTATATTTCCGCTGACCGGCAAGCAATTGCCGGTCTGTTTCATTTATCGGAAGCGTCCGCGCAAGGCAGGATTATATTGAGCAAGCGTCGATAACGCGATACAATAATAAAAAGACAGATGAGGGATGCAAATGGAACAGGAGAAACTGCGGCTGCGGTTTACCGCGCAGGGCTTTACGCCGGATGAAACAGTAAATGAATATGGGGATGAGGTCCAAAGCTGGAAAACGCGCATGACAACGGCGCCATGGCAGACGCTGTATGCGCTGAGCTTTCAGCCGCGGGCGCCGTGGCTGGATGCGGCCGGTCTGTTTTTGTATCAGGTCGCGGATGCGTTTCAGCGTCAGCTGACCCGTCAGCCGGATCTGGAGCTGCGCCGCGAAAAGATCACGGTGGAGCCAGATGCGGAAACGCTGCGCGCTCTGAGTGACAGCGTGCCTTTTGTCAATGGCGCGCAGTTCGTCGATGCAGGATGGCTGTGCCATGCGTTCGCACAGCTGAATGAACGATTCGCGCAGGAGGTCGCGGCCTTTGATGGCAGCGTGGCCATGTATCTGGCAGGCAAGAGCCAGCAGCTGCGGGTGCCGGAGCGTATCTTCTTCCATCTGGTCGAAAGCCAGGATGATGCGGAATATCCGTTTGCGTTCCTGGCGACTTATGCGACGCGCACCGCCGCGGGCAAGGTGCGCCATATGCCGCTCAAGTATGCGCTGAGCGAATACAAAGGACGGCGGGACAAGCTGCTGGAGCTGCTTTCCTGTCTGAACCGGGTGGCGGAAGTCGCGCCGCTGATCGCGGAATTCATGGAAAAGGGCGAATTGTTTCATCCGCTGCGGCTATGCGCGGAGGAAGCGTATCAGATCTTGAAGTGCGTGCCGGCCATCGAGGCAGCGGGCATCGTCTGCCGCATTCCCAACTGGTGGCGCAGGCACGCGCATGGGGTATCGGCAGCTGTCGTGATCGGCGAAGAAAAAACGGCGCTGCTGGGGCTGGATACGGTGCTGAGCATGGTGCCGCGCCTGGAAGTGGATGGCATCCCTTTGCGCGCGCAGGAGATACGGGATCTGCTGGCACAGAGCGAAGGGCTGGTGCTTCTGAAGGGAAGATGGGTCGAGGTCGATCATGCCCGGCTGCAGCAGCTGCTGGATGCGATGGACGAGCAGGCCGGCGAGGTCACGATGATGGAAGCGCTGCGCATGGAGCTCAATGGCAAGAAGTGCGCCAATGACCCGGACCAGGGTGTCGTCATCAAGAACGGGACGTGGCTCAATGAGCTGCTCGCCCGGCTGCGCACGCCGAAACAGCTTCGCTCGGTGATGGTCCCGCGCAGTCTGCATGCGACCTTGCGGCCATATCAGAAAGAAGGCTATACGTGGCTGAATCAGATGAATGCGCTGCATTTCGGCGCGTGTCTGGCGGATGACATGGGCCTGGGCAAGACGATCCAGGTGCTTGCGTTCCTGGCGCGGCTGCGCAAGCACAGCGCGCAGGCGCGGGTGCTGCTCATCGTGCCGGCTTCCCTGCTTGGCAACTGGCAGGGGGAATGTGAAAGATTTGTGCCAGACATGCCTTATGTGCGCCTGCATGGCGGCGGCGCAAAGGCACTGGGGGAGTTTGTGGCCGGGGATCATACGTTTCTGACCATTACGACGTATGGCATGGCTTCGCGCATCGCGCAGCTGGCGCAGATTGAATGGGACTGCCTGATCCTGGATGAGGCACAGGCGATCAAGAACCCGCTGAGCAAGCAGACAAAACAGATCAAGAAGCTGCAAGCGCGCATGCGGATCGCGATGACCGGCACGCCGATCGAAAATGATCTGGGCAATCTCTGGTCATTGTTTGATTTTCTCAATAAGGGAGTGCTGGGCAGCTTTGGCGAATTCAGGGAATTCTGCCGGGATCTGGGGGCGCATCCTGAGGGGTATGGCCGGCTGAAGGCGATGATCGCGCCGTTCATGCTGCGGCGGACCAAGGACGACAAACGCATCATCCGCGATCTGCCGGATAAGATCGAGACGGTGGACAAGGTCAGTCTTTCGGCGCGGCAGGCGGTGCTGTATCGCCAGTGTGTCAATGATCTGGCCAAGCGCCTGGATGAGCTGGATGGCATGCAGCGCCGCGGGCTCGTGCTGGCGCTGCTCACGAAGCTGAAGCAGATCTGCAATCATCCAGATCAATATCTGGGGCAGGAGGAGTATGCCCCGCAGGAAAGCGGCAAGTTCGCGATGCTGGGAGAACTGTGCGAGACGATCTATGAAAAACGTGAGCGTGTGCTTGTCTTCACGCAGTTCAAGGAGATCACGCCGTATCTGGATGAATATCTCGCGCAGCGCTTTCACTGCCGCGGCTTCGTGCTGCATGGCGGCACGCCGGTGGCTGAGCGGGCAAAGATGGTCGAGGCGTTTCAAAGCGAGCGTTATGTGCCCTATATGGTGCTTTCGGTGCGCGCGGGCGGCACTGGCCTGAATCTGACCAATGCCAGCCATGTCATTCATTTTGACCGCTGGTGGAATCCGGCCGTGGAGAATCAGGCGACAGACCGCGCTTACCGCATCGGCCAGAAGCGCAATGTGATGGTGCATAAGCTGGTCTGTCAGGGCACGGTCGAAGAAAAGATCGACCAGTTGATCGAGTCAAAAAAGGAACTGGCTGCCAATGTCATCGGCAGCGGCGGCGAAAGCTGGATCGCCGAGATGAGCAATGAGGAATTGCTGTCTCTGCTTAAGTTGGAGGTGGATCGATGATGGACAGGCGTTATTGGGAAAATAAGGCGCAATATGCCCAGCCTGACGATGCGCAGCTGAGCCGGAATGTCAGCGCGACGATGCGGAAGGAAGCGATTCGCGGCAAACACATGGATCCGGTGATCATCGAGGGAAAGCACATCGTGAAAAGCTGGTGGGGCAAAGCGTGGTGCGAGAATCTGGAGCGGTATGCGGACTTTGAGAACCGGCTGGCCAGGGGCAAGCGGTATGTGCGCATGAACACAGTCGTCGATCTGCAGATCCATAAGGGCAAAGTGAGCGCGCGGGTGCAGGGCCGGCGCAAGGCACCGTATAAGGTGGAGGTGCGCATCAGCCCGATCTCGGAACAGCGCTGTCAGGCGGTCATTGCCAAATGCGGACAGAAGATCGATAACCTGGAAAAACTGCTCAATGGCGATTTTCCCACGGAGCTCAAAGATGTGTTCCTTTCGGAAGACGGGCTGTTTCCGGCGCAGAATGAGATCAGCTTTCAGTGCAGCTGTCCGGACTGGGCGCTGATGTGCAAGCATGTGGCGGCGGTGCTGTATGGGATCGGCGCACGCTTTGACGAAGACCCGCTGTTGTTCTTTGCGCTGCGCGGCATCGAGGTGGACCGTTTCGTCGATATCACCCTGGCCAATAAGCTGGATGATATGCTGGCAAATGTCGATGCGGAAAGTGAGCGCATCATCACTGCGGATGACTGGGAAGAGCTGTTCGGGCTTTAGCAGGCAGAAAATGAAAAAAATCCTTGCAAAAAAAGGAATAGTCTGTTATTATAAACGGGCACTGAGGTGATACGCCT
>ERZ1643246.1269-NODE-1269-length-28051-cov-13.377018_pt1 | contig 28051 bp, 28 predicted proteins | sample MGYA00579265_ERZ1643246 | MGnify/ENA primary metagenome ERZ1643246 (study PRJEB29033, sample SAMEA4952261) | chicken gut metagenome | biome: Broiler Chicken; feature: Gastrointestinal Tract; material: Caecum | place: Ireland | collected 2018 | study: Broiler...
GGGGGGTGCCGTCGGGCAGGAAGGGCATATCCTCCTGGGGCAGGATGCGGGACACAACACCCTTGTTGCCGTGGCGGCCGGCCATCTTGTCGCCCACGGAGATCTTCCGCTTCTGGGCGATATAGACCCGGACCACCATGTTGACGCCGGGGGAGAGCTCGTCGCCCGCCTCACGGGTGAACACCTTCACGTCCACAATGATACCGCTCTCGCCGTGGGGCACCTTCAGGGAGGTGTCACGGACCTCACGGGCCTTCTCACCAAAGATGGCCCGGAGCAGCCGCTCCTCGGCGGTGAGGTCGGTCTCGCCCTTGGGGGTGACCTTGCCCACCAGGATGTCGCCGGCACGGACCTCGGCGCCCACCCGGATGATGCCCCGCTCGTCCAGATCCTTCAGGGCGTCCTCGCCCACGTTGGGGATGTCCCGGGTGATCTCCTCGGGGCCCAGCTTGGTGTCACGGGACTCGGTCTCGTACTCCTCAATATGAATAGAGGTAAAGACGTCCTCCTTCACCATCCGCTCGTTGAGCAGGATGGCGTCCTCGTAGTTGTAGCCCTCCCAGGTCATGAAGCCCATGAGGATGTTCTTGCCCAGGGCGATCTCGCCGTTGGAGGTGGAGGGGCCGTCCACGATGACCTCGCCCTTTTCCACCCGCTGGCCGGCGTCCACGATGGGCCGCTGGTTGATGCAGGTGCCGTGGTTGGAGCGCAGATACTTGGTCAGCTTGTAGTCGGCCACCCGGCCGCTGTCGTAGCGGACGGAGACGGCGTCGGCGGCCACCTTGGTGACGGTGCCGTCCTCCTCGGCCAGAATGGCGATCTCGGAGTCGATACAGTTCTTGTGCTCCTGGCCGGTGGCCACGATGGGAGCCTGGGTGGTGAGCAGAGGCACGGCCTGCCGCTGCATGTTGGCGCCCATCAGGGCGCGGTTGGCGTCGTCGTTCTCCAGGAAGGGGATCTGGGCGGTAGCGATGGAGAACATCATCTTGGGGGAGACGTCAATATAGTCCACCTGGTCCCGGTCCACGTCGATGATCTCGTTGCGGTGGCGGCAGGTGATACGGTCGTGTACCAGGCAGCCGTTCTCGTCCAGGGGCTCGGTGGCCTGGGCGATGGTGTACTCGTCCTCGATGTCGGCGGTCATATAGTCCACCTGGTCGGTGACCCGGCCGGTGGCCTTATCCACCTTGCGGTAGGGGGCCTCGATAAAGCCGTAGCGGTTGATTCGGGCGTAGGAGGCCAGGTAGGAGATCAGGCCGATGTTGGGACCTTCGGGGGTCTCGATGGGGCACAGGCGGCCATAGTGGGAGTAGTGGACGTCTCGCACGTCGAAGGAGGCCCGGTCACGGGACAGACCGCCGGGGCCCAGAGCGGACATACGGCGCTTGTGGGTCAGCTCGGCCAGAGGGTTGGTCTGGTCCATGAACTGGCTCAGGGGGCTGCTGCCGAAGAACTCCTTGATGGCGGCGGTGACGGGCCGGATGTTGATGAGGGACTGGGGGGTGACGATATCCAGGTCCTGAATGGTCATCCGCTCCCGGATCACCCGCTCCATCCGGGAGAAGCCGATGCGGAACTGGTTCTGCAGCAGCTCGCCCACGCAGCGCAGACGGCGGTTGCCCAGGTGGTCGATGTCATCGGCGTTGCCCACACCATGGCCCAGGCAGTTGAGGTAGTTGATGGAGGCCATGATATCGTCCACGATGATGTGCTTGGGGATCAGGTCGTCCATCCGCTCCTTGATGGCGTCCTTCAGCTCCTCGCCGGAGTAGTTCTGCAGCAGCTCCTGGAGGACGGTGAAGCGGACCTTCTCAGTGATGCCGCACTCGGCGGGGTCAAAGTCCACGAAGCCCGCCATATCCACCATGTGGTTGGAGAACACCTTGATCTGGGTGCCGTCCAGATCCAGCATGACCTCGTTGACGCCCTTGGCGTCCAGCTCCCGGGCCTGCTCCCGGGTGAGCACCACGCCGGGCTCGGCCAGGATCTCGCCGGTCATGGGATCGGCCACCGGCAGGGCCAGCTTCTGGCCGGCCAGACGGGTCCAGATGGACAGCTTCTTGTTGAACTTGTACCGGCCCACGGCGGACAGGTCGTACCGGCGGGGGTCGAAGAACAGGGCGTTGAGCAGGCTCTCGGCGGAGTCCACCGTGGGGGGCTCGCCGGGACGCAGCTTGCGGTAGATCTCCAGCAGGGCGTCCTCATAGGTCTTGCAGGCGTCCTTCTCCAGGGTGGCCACGATCCGGGGATCCTCGCCGAACAGCTCCAGAATCTCCGCGTCGGTCTTGGGACCCACCGCCCGGATCAGGCAGGTGATGGGCAGCTTGCGGTTTTTGTCGATGCGGACATAGAAGATGTCGCTGAGGTCGGTCTCGTACTCCAGCCAGGCGCCCCGGTAGGGGATGACGGTGGTGGCGTAGGCCACGTTGCCCGCTTTGTCCTCGGTGCGGGAGTAGTAGATGCCGGGGGAGCGGACGATCTGGGAGACGATGACGCGCTCGGCGCCGTTGATGACGAAGGTGCCCGCCTTGGTCATCAGGGGGAAGTCGCCCATGAAGATCTCCTGCTCCTTGATCTCCTCGGTCTCCTTGTTGCGCAGGCGCACCCGCACCTTGATGGGGGCGGCATACGTGGCGTCCCGGGCCTTGCACTCCTCCACGGAGTACTTGGGGGGCTCATCCATGGAGTAGTCGATGAAGGAGAGCTCCAGGTTGCCCGCGTAGTCGCTGATGGAGGCCACATCCTTAAAGACCTCCCGCAGTCCCGTGTCCAGGAACCACTGGTAGGAGTTCTTCTGCAACTCCAGGAGGTTGGGCATGTCCAGGATCTCCTCATGGCGGGCAAAGCTCTTGCGGAGGGTTTTGCCGTAGTAGACGTCCTTGACCATCGTAGAAAAAACACCTCGTTTTCTTTGTCTGGGAACCGCCGGGGAGGGGCGGATCCCGGTTTCCGTCGGCTGCTTTTCGTCGAACCGCACGAACCGGGCGGTTCAATCCGGGTGCTGCACACCCGGGTGGGTGGATGAAATGTTAAAATATCCTCTTGCGCTTCGCCGTGCCCTGTGCTATGATGAGGCACAGCATGGGAGACCAGCGAAAAAACGCGGTTTGGACATAAGAGCGTTTAAGTATACCATGTAACAGTTGGAAATGTCAATAGAATTTTGTGGAAGCCTGGGGTTTGCCCAGGTTTTTTTCTGCAAAAAAGGCGGCCGGAGGCACACCTGTACCTCCGGCCGCGGCCGTTTGGAAATGCTTACAGCTCCGGGTGATCGTCGTCCTCCGGGTGCTGCTCCGGCTGGTCCGGCTGCTCCGCAGCCTGGACCACATCCCGCTCCAGCTCGTCCAGCTCGGCCAGGCGGCGGCGCAGCGCCTCCCGCTGGCCGGCGTCCAGCTGGGACACCTGCTGGTCGAAGCGTTCCTCCTGGCGGCGCTTGGCGTCCTGCTGATACTTCTCCTGGAGCTCAGCGCCGTACTTCCGGCCCTCCTCCACGGCCACCGCGCCCTTTTCGATCAGGACCTTTCCGGCCTTACCGGCCTGCTCCACCGCCATGGCGGCCAGGCCCACGCTGGCCAGACCGATGTTGGTCAGGGCCTTGCCAAGATCTTCTAACATAAAAATGCCTCCTTAAAATACAAGCTGTTGGATCAGATAGGATCGGAACTTCTGAGCTTAGTATAAACAAAAACGAGAAAAATGTCTTTGGAATTCTGTGAACAATGGATTAAAAATGGATGAAAAGACGGGAGCATTTCCCCTTGTGAAGGGCGGCGGTACGGTGTATAATCAGGCATATGACTTTGATGCGGCAAAGAGGATGAGATATGAAACAAACGCAGACGCGAACCTGGGCGGAGGTCAATCTTGCCAATTTGGAGCATAATTACCGGGCTCTGCGGGCCATGCTGGCCCCCGGATGCCGGTTTCTGGGGGTGGTAAAGGCCAACGCCTACGGCCATGGAGCGGTACAGGTGGCCCAACGGCTGGAGCGGCTGGGGGCGGAATATCTGGCGGTGGCCTGCCTGGACGAGGCGCTGGAGCTGCGGCAGGCGGGTGTGAGGCTCCCCATCCTGATTCTGGGCTACACCCCCGTGGAGCGGGGCGGAGAGCTGCTGGAGGGGGAGATCACCCAGACGGTGTACGATCTGGAGAGCGCCAGAGCCCTGTCCCGGCTGGCAGAGGCGGCGGGCAAGCCGCTGAAGATCCACATCAAGGCGGATACCGGCATGTCCCGTCTGGGCTGGCTGTGCGACGAGGCCCACCGGGCCGAGAGCGTGGACGCCATCTGTCAGGTGTGCGCCCTGCCCGGCCTGGAGCCGGAGGGGATCTATACCCACTTCGCCAACGCCGACAGCGACGAGGACTATACCATGCTCCAGTTTACCCGATTTCTGGACCTGCTGGAGGTTTTGAAGGAGCGGGGGCTCACCTTCCCCATCCGCCACTGTGCCGCCAGTGCCGCCGTGCTGCGCTATCCCTGTACCCATCTGGATATGGTGCGGCCGGGCATCGCCCTGTACGGGCACTATCCCGACCCCTCCTGCGAGGGGCTGGACGGCCCCGGCCTGCGGCCGGTGATGACCCTGAAAACCCGGGTGGCGTCGGTCAAGACGGTACCCGGAGGCACGCCGGTGAGCTACGGCTGCACCCATGTGGTGGAAGGGGAGACCCGCCTGGCCGCCCTGACCATCGGCTACGCCGACGGCCTGCCCCGGCTGTGCTCCGACTGCTGGCAGGTGGAGCTGGGGGGCCGCCGGGCCCCCATCCTGGGCCGGGTGTGCATGGATATGTGCATGGCCGACGTGACCGGGCTGGAGGTTGCCCCGGGGGACGAGGCGGAGGTCTTTGGCGAGCGCCTGCCGGTGGAGGAGCTGGCCGCCCTGGCGGGCACGATCCAGTACGAGCTGCTGTGCGCCGTGTCTCCCCGGGTGTGGCGGGAGTACCGGGGCTGAGTGACACAGGCCGACAAAACCCGGCATACAATGGGCCGGGGAGGAAATGCCGGCACGGCGGCGGGGAGCCAGCCGTTTCCTGTTTTTTGCGGGAGACGGGTATAAATCCCGCCGCCCCGTGGGAAAATCATAGTGACCGCGTTACATAGGCCTCCGGCCGTGTGACGCAGGTGACTATTTTCCGGCGGAGTGTGAGCTTTTGTGGATAACAGCGTAAAACGCGGAGACATTTTCTATGCTGACCTGAGCCCCGTGGTGGGCAGCGAGCAGGGGGGCGTGCGCCCGGTGCTTATCGTGCAGAACGACACCGGCAACCGCCACAGTCCCACGGTGATCGCCGCCGCCATCACTTCTCAGACCGGCAAGGCCAAACTGCCCACCCACATTGAGCTCTCGGCCAACACCTACGGACTGCCCAAGGAGTCGGTGGTGCTGCTGGAACAGATCCGGACGCTGGATAAACGGCGGCTGAGAGAGCATATGGGCCGGTTGGACGAAGCGCAGATGCAGCGGGTGGACAACGCCATCGCGGTCAGCTTCGGCCTGCACACGGACACACTGGTGTAACGACACGGGTGGGGCCGCCCGCAAGGACGGCCCCACGATTGAAATGGAGGTACATATGAAGCAGAAAGCCTGGCCGGTGCGCCTTATCTCCGGCGGCCTGGTAACCCTGACCCTGGTGGGGGTGGCGGTGGCCGCCGGACAGCAGGGCAGTCAGTCCGACCCCCTGGTGACCCTGAGCTACCTGAACCAGCAGGTGACCCCCGCCATTCTGGCCCAGGTGGACAGCCAGCTGACCGCCCGGCAGAGTGAGCTGGAGAGCAAGCTGACGGCGGTGAAGGACCAGTATGTGAAAGAGGTGGAGGCCAAGCTGAACGCCTCCGGCGGGACAAGCTCCGGCGGCCAGACGGCCACCGGCAGCGCGGTCTATGAGGTGGTGACCCTCAGCGCGGGCCAGACCCTCACCGGCGGCGCGGCCTGCGAATTTCTCCTCCGCAGCGGCACGGCCACCTGCGTGTCCGATGCCTCGCCGGGGCTGGTGGACATGACCGACGGCACCACCCTGGCCAGCGGCGGGAGCCTGAAGGCCAACCACCTCTACCTGGGTACCCTTGCGGGCCGGGGGGTAAAGGCCTCCACGGCGGTGACCATTATGGTGCGGGGGAGCTATACCATAACCTAACCGGGAGGGCGCACGGCAGCCGTGCGCCCTCTTTGTGCATTTCTCCCGCCCGCCGCCGCATACCTATGGAAGGAGAGAGGGGGCGGCGGCATGGAGGCGCGGTTTTCCCTGCTGGACGGTCGGGGCTGGCTGACGGTGTCGGAGGAGCGGGGACGGGCGGTGTGCAGGGGACAACTGCCTGACGATAAAAAGGGGCTGTACAAGGGCTGGCTGACCGGACCCGCCGGCCGGGCGCTGCTGGGCACCTTTGTGCCCGAGCAGGGCGTTTTGGTGCTGTCCCGCACCCTCAGCGTGGCCGAGCTGGAGCGGCAGGGTGCCTGGCCCCCCGGCGGCGGGGAGGCGGTGCTGGCCTACGCCTTTCAGCGGGAGCCGCGGAACCGGCCGGTTCCGCCGGGCTGGACCTGGGTGGCGGAGCCCGCCCGGCTGATGGGGGAGCCTCTGCTGGCTCAGGCTCTTGGAGGGGGCGGGGCCTTGCTGCGCAAGGATGAGCAAGGTTTTCTCCTTGCTTGCCGGTACCGCCCGGAGCAGCCCTTTCCCCTGACGCCGCTGTTCTGCTTTGCCCGGATCCAGGAGCTGGACGGGGCGCAGTACGCCGTCTATCCCTTCCGGCCCGGCGGCTGCCCCCGGCCGGAATAGTTGTTTTTTTCCAAGGTTTGCGGTATACTTGCAAATCATCAAGAACAAAAGATATGAGGAAGAGATATGACCGACTATTTTCATCTGAACGCCCAGCCCGACACCATCCGGGGCATCAGCAGCCTGGGGCTGGCCCATCTGGGGGACGGGGTGTTTGAACTGATGGTGCGCTCCTGGCTGTGCCTCCACGGGAAGGCCACCTCCAGGGGGCTGCACAAGGCCACCGTCCGCTATGTGGCCGCCCCGGCCCAGGCCCGGGCGGTGGAGAAGATCCTCCCCCTGCTGGACGAGGAGGAGGGGGACGTGTTCCGCCGGGGCCGCAACACCAGCCCCCATAGCGTGCCCCAGAATGCCAGCCGGGCGGACTACCAGGCCGCCACCGGCCTGGAGGCCCTGTTCGGCTGGCTGTGGCTCCAGGGCCGCACCCAGCGGCTCAATGAGCTCTTTGCCGCCATGATGGAGGAGGAAGAAACATGCCGTTAGACGCCCTGTGCCTCACCGCCGTGGCGGAGGAACTCCGCCCCACCCTGGTGGGAGCCAAGATCGACAAGATCTATCAGCCCACCCGGGACGAGGTAGTGCTCTTTCTGCGGGGCCAGGGGGAGAACGTGCGCCTGCTCCTCTCCGCCAACCCCGGCCATCCCCGGGCCCACCTCACCACCCTCACCCGGGAGAATCCGGACAAGCCCCCCATGTTCTGTATGCTGCTGCGCAAGCACCTGCTGGGCGGCCGGATCCTGGAGCTGAACCAGCCCCCGCTGGAGCGGATTCTGGACTTTAAGCTGGAGACCATCGACGAGCTGGGGGACCGGGTGGAGCGCCGCCTGGTGCTGGAGGCCATGGGCCGCAGCGCCAACCTGATTTTGCTGGACCAGGAGGGACGGATCATCGACTGCATCCGCCGGGTGGAGGGGGATCTGTCCCGGAACCAGCGGCAGCTGCTGCCCGGCCTGTTCTACCGCCAGCCTCCAGCGCCTGACAAGCTAAATCCGTTTACACTGAGCGAGGACGAGCTGTTGGCCGCTCTGGAGAATCCCACCCAAAAGGAGCCGGAAAAGCTGCTGATGGACGCCTTTACCGGCCTTTCTCCCCTGATTGCCCGGGAACTTGCGTTCCGGGCCGGGGGAGAGGCGGGCCTGCCTGGGGCCCTGGAGAAGCTGTGCAAAGCTGTAAATGAAAAAGACTTTACCCCATATCTGCTGGTGCGGGAAGGTAAGCCGGTTGACTTTTCCTTCCTGCCCATCCTTCAATACGGCCCTGGAACCGAGAGCATCCGTCAGGAGAGCTTTTCCGCCCTGCTGGACGGCTTTTATGAGCGGCGGGAGGCGGCGGAGCGGGTGCGCCAGCGGGGGCAGGATCTGGTGAAGGCGGTGACCAACGCCCGGGACCGGACCGCCCGCAAGCTGGCCAACCAGGAGAAGGAGCTGGCCGCCACCCTGGACCGGGAAAAGCTGCGGGAGCAGGGGGACATCATCACCTCCAACCTCCATGTGATGGAGAAGGGGATGGGGGTGCTGAAGGCTATGAATTTCTACGACCCGGAGTGCCGGGAGGTGGAGATCCGGCTGGACCCCCTCCTCACCCCCCAGCAGAACGCCGCCAAATATTATAAGGAGTACAACAAGGCCAAGACCGCTGAAAAGATGCTCACCCTTCAGATTGAGAAGGGGGAGCGGGAGCTGGAATATCTCAACAGCGTACTGGAGAACCTGGAACTGGCGGAAGGGGAGCGGGATTTGGGGGAGATCCGGCAGGAGCTGGTGGATACCGGCTACCTCCGCCGGGCCAAGACCGCCGCCAAGCGGGAGAAGCGGGTAACGGGCAAGCCCATGGAGTTCCGCTCCAGTACAGGTTTGCGCATCAGCGTGGGCAAGAACAACAGCCAGAACGACCAGCTCACCACCAAGATGGCCTATAAGAGCGACATCTGGCTTCACACCCAGAAGATCCACGGCTCCCACGTGATCTTGTGGCTGGAGGGGGGCGAGGCGGATGTTCAGAGCCTCACCGAGGCGGCGGTGCTGGCCGCCACCTTTTCCCAGGCCCGGGAGAGCACCCGGGTGCCGGTGGACTACACCCCGGTGAAGTACGTGAAAAAGCCCGCCGGGTCCCGGCCGGGCATGGTGGTGTACACCACCTACCAGACCGCCGTGGTGGACCCGGACCCGGAGCTGGCCCGCCGCCTGCGGGTGAAGTAGCGGCAGACGCAGGAGGGACAGAAAGATGGAGACCTATCATATTTTAGTGGTGGAGGACGACCCGGACATCAACAAGCTGCTGTGCCGGGTGCTGTCCGGGGCGGGCTACGACTGCCGCCCGGCCTACTCCGGCAGCGAGGCGGCCCTGTGGGCGGGTCAGTACGACTATGACCTGGTGCTGCTGGATCTGATGCTGCCCGGCCTGACGGGGGAGGAGTTCATCACCCAGCTGCGCCAGCGCAAGACCATGCCCATCATCGTTCTCTCCGCCAAGGCGGGGCTGGAGGACCGGGTGAACGTGCTCAAGCTGGGGGCGGACGACTTTATTCCCAAGCCCTTTGACAACGCCGAGGTGCTGGCCCGGGTAGAGGCCCAGCTGCGCCGCTACCGGCAGTTTTCCGGGGCCTCCGGGGGCAGCGTGCTCACCCACGGGGACCTGGTGTTGGACAAGGACAGTGTGACGGTGACGGCGGCGGGCAAGCTGGTGGCGGTCACCGCCCGGGAGTTCCACATCCTTACCCTGCTGATGGAGCACCCCAAGAAGGTGTTCACCCGGGAGCAGCTCTACCAGCAGGTTTGGAACGGGGCCTACATGGGGGATGACAACACGGTGAACGTCCACATTTCCAACCTGCGCTCCAAGCTGGCCAAGGTCAGCCCCACCGAGTATATCAAGACGGTGTGGGGCATCGGCTTTAAGATGTGCGACTGATTTTAAACTTTCTTCACCTTTGCTTTACGGCGGATTATTGACTTGCCGCTATACTGGCATCACAAACCAAGAGAAAGGCGGATGCCATATGACGCAAGATGTGCTGGTGACCCATGGGCTCACCAAGCGATATGGAAACCATCCGGTGGTGGACCGGGTGAACCTGACGGTGGAGCGGGGCCAGATCTACGGACTGGTGGGCCGCAACGGGGCGGGTAAGACCACTCTGATCCGCATGGTGACGGGGCAGAGCGTCCCCTCTGACGGGGAGCTGAGCCTGTTCGGCGCCACCGGGGGAAAGGAGCTGGCCGCCATGCGCGCCCGCACCGGGGTGATGGTGGAGACCCCCAGCTTTTATCCCTACCTCACCGCCCGGCAGAACCTGGAGTATTACCGTATCCAGCGGGGGATCCCCGGCGACCGGGTGGTGGACCAGGTGCTGGAGGAGGTAGACCTGGCCAATACCGGAAAAAAGACCTTCAAGAACTTCTCCCTGGGCATGAAACAGCGGATGGGGCTGGCCCTGGCTCTGATGAACCGACCGGACCTTTTGCTGCTGGACGAGCCCATCAACGGCCTGGACCCAGAGGGGATTGTGGAGTTCCGCAACCTGCTGCTCCGGCTGAACCAGGAGCACCAGACCACCATCCTCATTTCCAGCCACATCCTGCCCGAGCTGGCCAACCTGGCCACCTGTTACGGTTTCATTGATAACGGGGTGATGCTGGAGGAGATCACCGCCCAGGCCCTTCAGGAGAAGTGCCGGGCCTGTATTGAGGTGCAGGTGGACGACGCCTCCCAGGCCGCCCTGGTGCTGGAGAAGGCCCTGGGGATGCGGGACTACGAGGTGCTGCCCGGCAACATCATCCGGCTGTACGACTGCCTGGACCGGCCTCAGGAGGTGGCCCGGGTGCTGGTGGAGGGGGGCGCGGCCCTTCTGTCTCTCGAGAGCCGGGGCGCCAATCTGGAGGACTACTTCCTGTCCATGATCGGAGGTGTCCGCCATGCGTAACTATCTGACAGCCGAGTGCTATAAGGTATTCCGGCGGAAAGACCCCTATCTTACCCTGCTGGTTGTGCTGGCCCTGGATGGCGTGCTGCTGTGGGGCTGCTGGCTTACCAGCTCCTGGGGCAACGAGGGCATGAACTTCTATTCCGCGGCCACGCTGGTGGCGGTCATGCTGAGCATCGGAGCCTACGCCCCCTTGCTGACCTGCGACATGGTCTTTTCTGAGCAGTATAAGCAGAACACCCTGAAAAACGAGGTGGCCTACGGCCTGCCCCGGGTGCGGATTTACCTGGGCAAGCTGGCGGTGTCCACGCTGGTGTCTCTGCTGGCGGCGGCGGTGATGGTGGCGCTGTATGTGGCCGGGTGCTGGGTGCTGCTGCCCCACGGCGAGCAGGACGCGGAGGCCTTTGCCCTCATCGGCTACGGTCTGGCGGGGGCCTTCCCCCTGTGGCTGGGGGCCCAGGGGGTCACCATGGCCTGCTATTTCCTGGTGCGCAACACCACTCTGGCCGCCTTTGTAGGCGTCGGCCTGCTGGGGGTGGTGCCGGGGATTTTCCAGGCCCTGGGCCTGCTGTTCAACCCTGTGTTTGAGAAGGTGCGCCAGCTGATGCCCACGGTAATGCTGGAAAAGCTGCCCAATATGGCCTTCCAGACGGACTATCTGGTTCTGTGCTGGCTGATGGGCCTGGCGCTGCTGGTGGTGTCCACCATTGTGGGGCTGGCGGTGTTTCAGAAGAAGGAGATCCGCTGAGCGGATCGGATGGCCGGGAGGGAAGCGGCTGTGCTTAACTACATCAAAGCTGAGCTGTGGAAGGCCCTGCGCCACCGGATTTTCTGGGGCACCACGATATTTCTGGTTCTGTGTACCGCCCTGTTCGGGTTCCTGATGCACAGCGCCGACTATGTGGAGCTGGTGGGCGGAGTCAGTGTGACCATGCTCACCGGGATGCTGGTGGTGCCCCTGCTGGTGCAGGTGGTGGACGGGGGCCGGGGCGAGACCATGAAAAACGAGATCTCCTTCGGCCTGAGCCGGGGCGGGATCTACGGCGGCAAGCTGCTGTCCGGTTTGCTGCTGGGTCTGGGGCTGTGCGCCGTTTTGATGATTGGCCTGCTGGGGATCTGCTTTCCGCTGTTGCCCCACGACGACCCGGAGGCGGAGGCGGTGGCCCTGGGGATTCTGGGCTTCTGCCTGCTGGCGGCCGTGCCGGTGTGGTGCGGGATGTTCGCCCTGTGCCACGCCATGGCCATGCTGTTTCCTGGCGCAGCCGTCTGGATGACGGCCTATTATCTGTTGTTTTTTGTGGGGCAGCCCATTCTGGCGGCGCTGTCCAGCCTGTTTACCGGCGGGAGCCTGTCTCCACTGCTCCAGGCGATCCTGATGCCCTATACCCTGTTGATGCCGCCCTACCTCTCCGGCTGGCTCACCTGGGAGTACCAGCTCTGGTGCTGGGGAATCGGTCTGGGGTGGGGGGGCGTCAGCACCATAGTGGGGCTGCTGTGGTTTTTCCGCCGGGATATCCGATAAAAAGACAAGGCGCGCCCGCACTCCGGGCGCGCCCTTGGCCTGTTCAAGGGGGCGTACAAAATGGCGGTCCTGTGTATCATATTGTTTCTGCTCTGCGTGGGCCTGGGGTGGTGGGTGTGGACCCAGCGGCGGTCCCTGCGCAGCGCGGCGGCCCAGATGCGGCAGCTGGAGGAAACCGGCAGCACCGCCCGGGTGCGGCTGGCGGTGCCCAACGGCGCGGCGGAGGAGCTGCTCCAGGAGGTCAACCGCCTGCTGGAGGCCCGGCGGGCGGATCAGGCCGCCTGGCGGGAGCGGGAAAAGTCCCTTCGCCAGCAGATTTCCAACATCTCCCACGACCTGCGTACCCCTCTCACCTCCATTTTGGGCTACCTCCAGCTGCTGGAGGACCCAAATCTGCCGGAGGAGGAGCGGAGGGAGTATCTGGCGGTGGTGGAGAGCCGGTCCAAGGCACTCCAGAGCCTGATCACCAGCTTTTATGAGCTCTCCCGCCTGGAAGGGGGGGAGTATCCTCTGGAGCGGGCGCCGGTGAATCTCCATGCCAGCCTGTCCGGGCTGCTGGCCGCCTTTTACAGCGACTTCACCGACCGGGGCTTCGATATGGCGGTGGAGCTGGAGGAGGGCCTGCCGCCAGTGCAGGGAGACGAGGGAGCGGTGCTGCGGGTGTTTACCAATCTGCTGCGCAACGCCCTGGACCACGGCCAGGGGGGCATGGAGGTGCGGCTGTACCGGGAGGGGGAGAGCGTGGTCAGCCTGTTCCGCAACCAGACCGACGATTTGACCCCGGAGGATGTACCACGGGTGTTCGACCGGTTTTTCACCTCGGATAAAATGCGTACCGGACGGAATACCGGCCTGGGGCTGGCCATTGTGAAGGCGCTGGCCGATCGGATGGGATGCCCCGTCTCAGCGGCGCTGTCCGACGGCTGGTTTGAGATCAAAATTACGTGGCCGATCCAGGGCTGGAATAAAGTGAACTAACCAGTAGGTTCCCACCTTGACAAATACGGGAAAAGCTGTTATGGTCTTATTTAACGTAGAAAAGTCCCGCTTTGGCGGGGTAAATTCTATGCAATCCCAGGCAGAGGGAATCAGAGGGTTTCCGGCAACAGGCCGGGGGAATCAGAAAAAGGCGAGGTTGAAGCACATGGTAAAAATCGTACGGAAAAAGGTCCTCAACCCCAGCGTGACGCTGCTGGAGGTGGAGGCGCCGCTGATCGCGCGGAAGGCGCAGGCGGGGCAGTTCATCATCCTGCGTGTGGATGAGCATGGGGAGCGTATTCCCCTGACCATTGCCGATTACGACCGGGAAAAGGGAACGGTCACCATTATCTTCCAGAAGGTGGGCCTGACCACCGAGCTGCTGGGCGACCTGAATGAGGGCGACAGCATCCGGGACTTTGTGGGTCCTCTGGGCCTGCCCACCGAGCTGCCCGAGGGAGCCAAGCGGGTGTGCGTGGTAGGCGGCGGCGTGGGCTGCGCCATTGCCTATCCCCAGGCCAAGAGCCTCCACGCCCAGGGCATCGGGGTGGACGTGATCGCCGGTTTCCGCTCCAAGGACATTGTGATCCTGGAGGAGGAGTTCAAGGCCGCCTGCGATAATCTGTATATCACCACCGACGATGGTTCCTATATGGAGAAGGGCTTTGTTACCGACAAGCTCAAGAGCCTCATTGACGCCGGCAACCAGTACGACGCGGTCATTGCCATCGGGCCCATTCCCATGATGAAGTTTGTCTCCGCTGTGACCAAGCCCTACGGGATCAAGACCATGGTCTCCCTGAACCCCATCATGATCGACGGCACCGGCATGTGCGGCGGCTGCCGGGTGACGGTGGGCGGCAAGATGAAGTTCGCCTGTGTGGACGGCCCCGACTTTGACGGCCATGAGGTGGACTTTGACGAGCTGATGAGCCGCAACACCGTGTACCGCGGTGAAGAGGCCGAGGAGAAGCAGCGCCACGCCTGCCGCATGGACGAGCTGGCCAAGGAAATGATTCATTGAGAGGGAGATACATAAAACATGCCTAACATGAGTTTGACCAAAGTTCCCGTGCCGGAGCAGGACGCCAAGGTCCGCAGCCGCAACTTTGAGGAGGTCTGCCTGGGCTACACCAAGGAGCAGGCCATGGAGGAGGCCACCCGCTGCCTCAACTGCAAGAACAAGCCCTGCGTGGGCGGCTGCCCGGTGAACATCCATATTCCCGAGTTTATCGCCAAGGTGGCCGAGGGCGACTTCAAGGCCGCCTATGAGATCATCTCCGACACCAACGCCCTGCCCGGCGTCAGCGGCCGGGTCTGCCCTCAGGAGAGCCAGTGCGAGAAGTACTGCGTCCGGGGCATCAAGGGTGAGCCGGTGGCCATCGGCCGCCTGGAGCGGTTTGTGGCCGACTGGTACCGGGAGAACATCAACGAGATGCCCGCCAAGCCCGAGAGCAATGGTATCAAGGTGGCGGTGGTGGGCTCCGGCCCTGCCGGCCTGACCTGCGCCAGCGATCTGGCCAAGCAGGGCTATCAGGTGACCATGTTCGAGGCCTTCCACACCGCCGGCGGCGTGCTGGTGTACGGCATCCCCGAGTTCCGTCTGCCCAAGGCCATCGTGGCCAATGAGGTGGAGAAGCTCACCGCCATGGGCGTGGACTTGGAGACCGACATGGTGGTGGGCAAGACCTACACCATCGACGAGATGTTCGAAGAGGGCTATGAGGCGGTGTTCGTGGGCTCCGGCGCCGGTCTGCCCATGTTCATGGGTATCGAGGGCGAGACCCTGGCCGGCGTGTACTCCGCCAACGAGTACCTGACCCGCATCAACCTGATGAAGGCCTATCTGAACAGCTACGACACCCCCATCAAGAAGATCAAGCGGGCCGCCATTGTGGGCGGCGGCAACGTGGCCATGGACGCCGCCCGCTGCGCCATGCGTATGGGGGCCGAGCATGTGTATGTGGTGTACCGCCGGGGCGAGGAGGAGATGCCCGCCCGCCGGGAGGAGATCCACCACGCCAAGGAAGAGGGCATTGAGTTCCTGTTCCTGAACAACCCGGTAAAGATCCTGGGCGACGAGAAGGGCTGCGTCCGGGCCATGGAGTGCATCAAGATGGAGCTGGGCGAGCCTGACGCCAGCGGCCGCCGCCGTCCCATCGAGGTGCCCGGCAGCGAGTTTGAGCTGGAAGTGGACGCCGTCATCATGAGCCTGGGCACCAGCCCCAACCCGCTCATCCGCTCCACCACTCCCGGTCTGGACATTAACAAGAAGGGCTGCCTCATCGCGGATGAGGAGACCATGGCTACCACCCGGGAGGGCGTGTATGCCGGCGGTGACGCCGTCACCGGCGCCGCTACCGTGATCCTGGCCATGGGGGCCGGCAAGAAGGCCGCCGAGGCTATGGACAAGTACCTGAAGGAGAAGCACAGCAAGTAATATCAGCCCGATTTTTGCGGCCTGCGAGAAATTTCGAAAAAACGCAAAAAAGAGGTTGACAAACCCGGCTGCAGTGAGTATAATAACCCCTGTCGGTCGCGAGATGAACCGATCTGGGGGTATAGCTCAGCTGGGAGAGCGCTTGAATGGCATTCAAGAGGTCAGCGGTTCGATCCCGCTTATCTCCACCAGAAAGATCCTGAAATCGAATGATTTCAGGATCTTTTTTTTTGCTTGATTTGAAACCGCCCGTTTCCGCAGGGAAACGGGCGGTTTCTTTTGCCGTGGGCCCTATACAAATCCCACAAATTTTGCTGTGATTTTTTGTAATTGAAAATGATCAAAAAAGATTGAAAATGAAAGTTGATGGTGTTATATTAAAGACACAAAAGAAAACAATCAAAATCGAGCAGAAAGGAGGATCGGAAATGCTTGCGGAACAGCGTTTTGAATTGATTCTGCGGGAGCTGAATGCCAGCCGGGCGGCCAGCGTGCCCCGCCTTTGCGAGCTGACCGGCGCTTCGGAGGCCACGATCCGACGGGATCTGAACACCCTGGCCAGACAGGGGCGGCTGAACAAGGTACACGGCGGCGCGGTGCTGACCAACGGAGAGTTTCAGGGTGAGGAACCGGACGTGGGTACCAAGACCCTGCTCCACCAGGAGGAGAAGGAGCGTATCGCCCGCTACGCCGCCAGCCTGGTGGACAACGACGACGTGGTCTACATCGACGCCGGGACCACCACGGTGCGCATGATGGAGCACCTGAGAGGCTGCAAGGCCCTCTTTGTCACCAACGGCGTGGCCTGTGCCCAGCGGCTGCTGGAGCTGGAGCTGCGGGGCCACGTGGTGGGCGGCTGGCTGAAGCCGGGCACGGGGGCCGTGGTGGGCGCGGAGGCCCTGGAGGGGCTGGAGCGCTACAACTTTACCAAGACCTTTCTGGGGATCAACGGCATCACGGTGCGGCAGGGCTTCACCACGCCGGATCCGGAGGAGGCGGCGGTGAAGCGGAAGGCCTCCCAGCGGGCCTATCTGACCTACGTTCTGGCGGATAACAGCAAGTTTGAGAAGGTGACGGCCGCCACGGTCCTGCCGCTGGAGAAGGCCAGCATCATCACCGACCGGCTGCCCGACCGGAGCTACCTGGAACACACCATTATCAAGGAGGTCTGAGCCGTGATTTATACAGTCACGTTCAACCCGGCCCTGGACTATGTGGTCCGCATGGACCGTTTCCGGGCGGGGGAGGTCAACCGAACCGCCAGCGAGGAGCTTCAGCTGGGGGGGAAGGGGATCAATGTCTCCACCGTTCTGCGCAACCTGGGCGTTGAAAATGTGGCGCTGGGTTTTCTGGCCGGATTTACCGGCCGGGCGCTGGAGGACGGCCTGCAAAAAAACGGAATTCAGACGGATTTCATCTGGCTGGATACCGGTCTGACCCGCATCAACGTCAAGATCAAGGGCGGGGATGAGACCGAGATCAACGGGCGGGGCCCGGATATCGGCGGGGAAGCCCTGGAGGCCATGTTCCGCAAGCTGGACCGGCTGGGGGAGGGGGATGTGCTGGTGGTGTCCGGCTCCATCCCCGCCACTCTGCCCAGCGATATCTATGAGCGCATCCTGGCCCGGCTGGAGGGCCGGGGGATCCGGACCGTGGTGGACGCTACCCGGGACCTGCTGTGCAACGTGCTGCCCTACAAGCCCTTCCTGATCAAGCCCAACAATCTGGAGCTGGGCGAAATCTTCAGCCGGGAGCTGAAGAGTGATGAGGAGATCCGCGACTGCGCGGCCCAGCTCCAGCAGCGGGGAGCCCGCAACGTGCTGGTGTCCATGGCGGGGGACGGGTCCCTGCTGCTGGATGAGACGGGGGCCTGCCACCGCCTGGGGGTGCCCAAGGGGAAGGTTCTCAACTCCGTGGGAGCGGGAGACTCCATGGTGGCCGGCTTCCTGGCTGGCTGGCTGGAGAAGGGGGACTACGCCTACGCCCACCGGCTGGGCGCCGCCGCCGGTTCCGCCACCGCGTTTTCAGATGGTCTGGCCACAGGTGAGGAGATCCGGGCCTTGCTGAATACCTTTTAATCTGTAGAGGAAAGGAGTCTGGTTCAAATGCGTATCGTCGATCTGCTGAGCCAAGACAAAATTGCCCTTGGGGCGGTGGCCGCGGACAAGGAGGCGGCCATCGACCTCCTGGTGGGGCTGCAGGACAAGAGCGGCTGCCTCACCGACAAGGAGGCCTACAAAAAAGCCATTCTGGCCCGTGAGGCCCAGAGCAGCACCGCCATTGAGGCGGGCATCGCCGTGCCCCACGCCAAGAGCGACTGTGTGAAGGCCCCCAGCCTGGCGGCCTGTACCCTGAAGGAGGGCGTGGACTACGGCGCCATGGACGGCCAGCCCTCCGACCTGTTCTTCATGATCGCCGCCCCCATGGACGGAGACCTCCATCTGGAGATCCTCTCCCACCTGATGGTGCTGCTGATGGACCCGGCCTTCGTGGGCGAGCTGCACGCCGCCCCCGACGCCAAGACCTTCCTGGAGGTCATCGACCGGTATGAGACCGCCAAGTACGGTGCGCCTGAGACACAGGCCGCACCCGCACCTGCGGCCGAGGCCCCCGCCCAAAAGTCTGAGGCCAGCCCCCGGATCCTGGCGGTCACCGCCTGCCCCACCGGCATCGCCCACACCTATATGGCGGCCGAGGCCCTGGAGAAGAAGGGCAAGGAGATCGGTATTCCGGTGAAGGCCGAGACCCAGGGCTCCGGCGGCGCCAAGAACATCCTGACTCAGGCGGAGATCGACGCCTGCGACGGCATCATCATTGCCGCCGACAAGGAGGTGGACCTGGCCCGGTTTGACGGCAAGCACGTGCTGCGGGTGCCGGTGTCCGACGGCATCCACAAGCCGGAGGAGCTGATCCGCCAGGCCCCTGAGGCCCCCATCTACCACCACACCGGCGAGACGGTCCACGAGGAGACCAATGAGAGCATCGGCCGCAAGCTGTACAAGCAGCTGATGAACGGCGTGTCCCACATGCTGCCTTTCGTCATCGGCGGCGGCATCCTCATCGCTCTGGCCTTCCTGCTGGACGACCCCTCCATTGACTACGCCAATTTCGGCACCAATACCCCCATTGCCGCCTGGTTCAAAAACATCGGCAACGTGGCCTTCAACTTCATGCTGCCCATCCTGGCCGGCTATATCGCCATGGCCATTGCCGACCGGCCGGGCCTGATGGTGGGCTTTGTGGGCGGCGCGCTGGCCGTGTCGGGCGCCACCTTCACCAGTCCCGCTGGAGGCGCCGTGTCCGCCGGTTTCCTGGGCGCCCTCATCGCCGGCTTTGCCGGCGGCTACCTGATGCTGGGTATGCGGAAGGTGTGCGATAAGCTGCCCAGAGCCCTGGAGGGCCTGAAGCCCATCCTGATCTACCCGGTGGTGGGCCTGCTGATCATCGGATTGTTCATGTGCCTCATTAACCCCATTGTGGGCGCCATCAACACCGCCCTCTACTCCGGCCTGGAGGCCATGGGCGAGGGCAGCAAGATCGTCCTGGGCATCGTGCTGGCCGGTATGATGGCCGTGGATATGGGCGGGCCCTTCAACAAGGCCGCCTATGTGTTCGGCACCTCCACTCTGGCCGCCATGGCCGCCGGGCAGGGCTCCGACATCATGGCCGCCGTCATGATCGGCGGTATGGTGCCCCCCATCGCCATCGCCCTGGCCACCACCTTCTTCAAAAACCGCTTTACCGCCGATGAGCGCAAGTCCGGCGTGGTCAACTATATCATGGGCCTGTGCTTCATCACCGAGGGCGCCATTCCCTTCGCCGCCGGCGACCCTCTCCACGTGCTCCCCGCCTGCATCGTGGGCTCCGGTGTGGCCGGCGCTCTGTCCATGGCCTTCGGCTGCGCCCTTCCCGCTCCTCACGGCGGCATCTTCGTGTTCCCTGTCATGACCAACGTGGGCGGCTATCTGGTGGCCCTGGTGGTTGGCTCCCTGGTGGGCATGGTCCTGCTGGGCATTCTGAAAAAGAAAAAAGTGTAAGCATAAAAATCGCTTTTTATGGAGAAAGGAAGTATTATTATGGTATCCGCTAAGACGATAGTTGTAAATCCCCAGGGCATGCACATGCGTCCCGCCCAGCTCTTTGTCAACACCATGGCCAAGTACAAGAGCGACGTCACCATCATTTTCGGCGACAAGACCATCAACGCCAAGAGCATCATGCACCTGATGGCTGCCTGCATCAAGCAGGGCAGCGAGATCGAGATCCAGTGCTCCGGCGAGCAGGAGGCCGAAGCCCTGCAGGCCGCGGTGGAGCTGGTCGAGTCCGGGCTGGGGGAGTGAGCGGCATAGCCGCCCACCACAGGTTACAGGAAGGAGAACCGCTATGATTTTGCATGGCATCGGCGCTTCCGAGGGGATCGGGATTGGAAAAGCGGTCTGTGTTCGGGAGCAGAATCTGGATTATTCCGCCGTCTCCTACGGGGGAAAAGAGGTGGAGAAGGACCGCCTTCAGGCCGCCATCCAGCAGTTCAATGAGCGCACCTCCGCCATGGCGGAGCACATCCGCGCCCAGGTAGGGCAGAAGGAGTCGGAGATCCTCACCGGGCAGATCGCCATGCTGGGCGACCCCTTCATGCAGAGCCAGATGACGGAGATCATCGAGGGCGGCCAGTGTGCCGAGGCGGCGGTGGACCAGGTGTGCACCATGTACGCCGAGATGTTCGCCGGCGTAGACGATGAGCTGATGCGCCAACGGGCAACCGACGTGCGGGATATCCGCGGCCGGCTGCTGGCCATCCTGCTGAAGGTGGAGGGGGTGGATGTCAGCGAGCTGCCCGCCGGCAGCGTGCTGGTGGCCCACGACCTGACCCCCTCCATGACAGTGGGCCTGAAGAAGGAGAACGTGGCCGCCATCCTTACCGAGACCGGCGGCCGCACCAGCCACTCCGCCATCCTGGCCCGGGCCCTGGAGCTGCCCGCCGTCCTCAGTGTGCCCAAAGCTCTGGAGCTGGTGAAGGACGGGGACGGCGTGATCGTGGACGGCGGGGAAGGGGTGGCCCTGCTCAACCCCGACCAGCTGACCCGGGGCGAGTACCTGAAAAAGCAGGAGGAGTACCAGAAAAAGCGGGCCCTCCTGGCGGTTTACCGGGACCGGGAGACCGTGGATGCCGACGGCAAGCGGTACGGGCTGTATGCCAACATCGGCTCCCCCGCCGAGGCGGAGGCCGCCGTGGCCGCGGGCGCGGAGGGCGTGGGCCTGTTCCGCACGGAATTCCTGTTTATGGACCGCACCAGCGTCCCCTCCGAGACCGAGCAGATGGAAGCCTATCAGGCGGTCTCCCGCACCATGGCCGGCAAAGAGGTCATTATCCGCACCCTGGACGTGGGGGGCGACAAGGCCATCGACTACCTGGGCATGGACAAGGAGGAAAACCCCTTCCTGGGCCACCGGGCCATCCGCTACTGCCTGGACCGGCCGGACCTGTACAAGGTCCAGCTGCGGGCCCTGCTGCGGGCGGGAGCCGAACTGCGCAACATCAAGATCATGCTCCCCCTGGTGACCAGCCTGGAGGAGATCCGGGGCGCCCGGGCGCTGCTGGAGCAGTGCAAGAGTGAGCTGGAGGCCGAGGGCCTGCCCTACGACCAGGACATCTCCCTGGGCATCATGGTGGAGACCCCCGCCGCCGCTCTCATTGCCGATCTGCTGGCCCAGGAGAGCGACTTCTTCTCTATCGGCACCAACGATCTGACCCAGTATGTGATGGCGGTGGACCGGGGCAACGCCAAGGTGGAGAAGCTGTATACCACCTTCCATCCCGCCGTGCTCCGCTCCATCCGAAACGTGATCCAGGCCGCCAAACAGGCCGGAATCCCCGTGGGTATGTGCGGCGAGGCCGCTGCCGACCCCTGCCTGATCCCCCTGCTGATGAACTGGGGGCTGGACGAATTCTCGGTCAGCGCCTCCTCTGTGCTGGCCACCCGGGCCAGGATCCACCACTGGCGGAGCGAGGAGGCCGGGCAGGTGGCCCAGGAGGCCATGAGCCTGTCCACCGCCGCCGGTGTGCAGGGCTATCTCAAAGCCAACGCCAGAGATTGAACAGTATAAAGAAAGACCGCCGCGGTTCATTCCGCGGCGGTCTTTTTGTATAGGCTCAGATCTGGTCAGCGGCCTTGCGGGGGCCGGAGGCGAAGGCGTCCCCATGGACGATGTACCGGGAGACCACCTTGTACACCAGGAAGGTGATGGTGGAGTTGACCCCGGCCTTGATCAGGTTGAAGGGGGCGATGAAGGGCACCAGCAGGGTGTCCACATAGGCCCGGTTGGCGGCCACAGCGGCGGCGTCGCTCCAGTCCGGGGTGATGAAATAGGGGGTGATAAAGTGGTTGAACACCATCATGGCGAAGGTCATGGCCAGCACGCCGGCTACCAGGCCGATCACCGCGCCGGAGCGGGTGTGGCGGAACTTATAGATGGTGCCCGCCACCAGCACCAGGGTGGAGGTGGCGAAGATGTGCATGGCGATGCCCATGACGCCGCTCTGGGCGCTGACGGTAAAGCCCTGGATCAGGCTGGCCACCACCGTCAGCACAATGCCGGCCAGGGGGCCGTAGGCGAAGGTGCCGATGAGGATGGGGATATCGGCAGGGTCGTACTCCAGGAAGGCCACCGGGGCGAAGATGGGGAAGTGGACCAGGGACACCAGCACGATGGACAGGGCCACCAGCATGGCCATCACGGCCAGCTTCTTGATACGGGCGGATCTTGCGGACATAATAAAACACTCCTTTGAAATCAGTAACACCTGAAAGACCATGTCTTCCAGGTGTCAAAATCAAAGGAGCGTGCGCAATTTCAACACATCTTCTTCCATCCAGACTTCGCGCCCGGGTCTGTGCGCGTCACTGTCGGTCCCGGAGTTCCACCGGGTCAGCCATACGGCTCGCGGACTATACCGCCGATCGGGATTTTCACCCTGCCCTGAAGACAGTTCATTCAGTTGTTCCACCCTCATTATACACATTCCGAAGAAAAAAGCAAGTGAAATATAGGACTTTTTGAAAAAACAAATGTTCGATAAAGCGTTGACTTGTCCCATTGGATATACTACAATGAAAGCCGAAAACGGATTCGGCAAGGGAAGGAGGGGAGGAAGCTGGACCGGGAGCGTACCTGTACCTTTACCGGCCACCGGCCGGAAAAGCTGCCCTGGCGGGATGACGAGGAGGACTCCAGATGTCTGGCGCTGAAAGCCCGGCTGGACGAAGCGGTGGAGGAGGCCTATGACCGGGGCAAGCGGCATTTCATGTGCGGCATGGCCCGTGGGGCGGATTTTTACTTTTGCGAGGCGGTGCTCAAGCTGCGGGAGCGGCACCCGGAGGTGACGCTGGAGGCGGTGATCCCCTGTGAGGAGCAGGCCGCTCACTGGCGGGAGCGGGAGCGGGAGCGGTATTTTACCCTGGTGGAGCGGTGCGACTGCGAGACCATGGTGCAGCGGCACTACGACAAGGGATGTATGCTCCGCCGCAACCGCTATATGGTGGACCGGGCTTCTCTGCTCATTGCCGTGTATGACGGAATGCTGGGGGGTACCATGTACACCCTCACCTATGCCATGCGGCAGGGCATTGACGTGGAGATTCTGGATATCGCGGAATAGAGAGGAGGGCCTATCTGGTGGGATAGGCCCTCCTTTCCGCCGTTCAGCAGTGGCAGCCCTTCAGCTCCCGGCAGTTGTCGGGGGCGGGGCCGTTGGGGGGGAAGAACTCGTTGACGGGGAACTTCACGTGGCGGAAGATCTCGCAGGGGTCCTCCTCGCCGCAGCCGCCGCAGGCGCACTCCTTCTCCGGCAGACAGTAGTCGTATACCGGCATCAGCAGCTGGGAGTCCCGCTCCAGCCGGATGATGGAGAACTGGCCCAGGGTGACGTAGATCCGCTTGCCGTCCCCGCCGAAGCACAGGTCGCTGCCGAAGCAGGAGCAGATGCAGGGGGGGATTTCGGACAGGCAGCAGTCGCAGGGGTGACACTCGCACACGTCTACCAGCTTCATGTTGAGCACGATGGGGTCAACCACCTCCACCACCGCGGTGGGCAGGTTGGTCTTGCGCAGGTTCTGCTCATCCAGACCGTCCACCGACAGGTCGGAGGAGAACACCTTGGCGCTGCCCTCGCTGCCGAACAGGATCACCCGCTTGTCAAAGACGCACAGGCCGCAGACCTCCACCGGCCGGGCGGCGCCCACAAAGGCGTCGGCGGTGACCTTGTAGAAGTAGCGCACGTCCACGGTGTAAAAGCCCCGGTGGAAGCTCACCGGCTCCACGTCGATGTATGCGTACAGCAGCTCGGCGCTGCCCGCCTTGATGCTGACGGCCCGGTCGATGGCCGCCTGGGAGTTCTGGGTGGGGTAGAACCGCAGATCCTCGATACAATCTTTATCGGAAGATATAGCGTTTTATATACTCTTCCAAACCCTTGGGGCGCAAGGTTTTTCCATCAGAAGGGTTTTAAGCTGAAGCGCAGCTGGAAGTCGGTGGGCTTGGTTTTCTTCTCTTTTTCGTACCATACGGTGTCCAGCACGCTTTTGAGCATGGCGTTGCGGCCGGCGGGATCGGCGGCGTCGTAGGCGTCCAGCACCCCCCGGATCTTCCTGGCCAGGGAGGCGGGGTCGGCCAACTTGGCCTGCTCTATGGTGCGCGCTGTCTCCCGCTGCCGGCGCTCCAGTCCGGCGATCTTCTCCTTCACCGCCGCCATCCGCTCCCGGAAGGTGGGCAGGTCGTACTCCTCCAGCTCCAGCAGCTCGTACAGCCGGTTCTTCTGCCGCTGGGCGGCGGCCAGCTCCTTCTTGATCGCCTCCAAGGTGCTGTCCAGCACAGCGGTGTCCCGGCCGGTCCCGGCCTGCTGCTCCAGCTCCATCCGGGCCAGTGTCTCCTCCAGGTAAGCCAGCACCCGTGCCTCCACCAGCTCAAACTTGGTGGAGGCGCAGCACCCCGGCCGGGTACACAGCAGGTAAGGGAAGTCCTTCATGGTCATCCGCTGCATGTGCTGCCCGCAGTTGGCGCACAGCACCAGCCCGGCCAGGGAGCTGCGCACTGTGCCGTCATTCCGGGAGGGGATGTACCGCCCGGCCAGGATAGCCTGCACCTGGTCGTAGGTCTCCTGGGAGATGATGGCCGGATGGATCCCGTCTACGATGGTCCACCGCTCCCTGGGGTTGTAAATGGTGATGTGCTTGGGATTGCCCTTGGCCCCCTTGCGGATGTGGGTCTTTTGATCCCACACGATCTTGCCGGCAAAGGTGGGGTTGCGCAGGATGTGGGCCACGCTGTTCCGGGTGAACTCCGCCGAGCGGTGGGGTCTGGCCCCCAGGGAATTGATGTGCCGAGCGATGGAGACGCAGCCGTAGCCCTGGAGGTAGAGGTCGTACATCATCCGCACGAACTTGGCCTCCGGCTCGTAGATCTCCAGGGTGGGTTTCCGATCTACCGTCACCTTCCGGTAGCCATAGGGGGCGTTGGCCACATAGCAGCCGTCCTGGATGGTCTGTTTCAGCCCCCGGCGCAGCCGCTTGTTGATGATCTTGTACTCCCGGCGGCTCATAAAGGTCTTGAACTCTGCCAGCTCGTCGTCCAGGTCGTCGGACAGGTTATAGGTCTTTTCCGGGGTGACGATGAGGGTGCCGGAGTCCCGGAAGGCGTCCAGGATGATGCCCTGGTCCTTCATACGGCCACGGGAGAGCCGGTCCAGATCCATCACCAGCACCGCGTCGTACCGGCCGTCCTCCACGTCCTCCAGCAGCCGCAGCATCTCCGGCCGAGCGTACAGGCTCTCCCCGCTGACCACCTCGTAATAGGTCTCGATGATATGGATGTCGTGGGCGGCGGCGAAGGTGGCCAGGGCCTTGCGGTGCTTGGCCAGCACCTCCTCGGTGTCCATACCCTCCTCCATCCGGGATTTGCGGAGGTATTGGGCTGCGTCCATGTCTGTCACCTGCCTTTTGTGGCACAAATGTTCGATTTCTGGCGGTTTAAGAGGCCGGGGCGAAAGCCCCGGCTCTTTTCATGCCCCATAGTGTGTACGGCACTGTGCAATCTCCACCCGGCCGTCCCGGATCCGATAGACCAGACGGTGGGTGTCATCAATGCGGCGGCTCCACCATCCGGAGAGATCCCCCTTCAGAGGCTCCGGCTTGCCGATTCCCGTGTAGCCGTTACGATCCACATCTTTCAGAAGCTGGTTGATCCTGCGAAGCATCTTCTTGTCCTGCTGCTGCCAGAACAGATAATCCTCCCAGGCCTCATCATGCCATACCTTATGCATCGTCCACCTCAACCAGTTGGTGGACAGTTCCGCTCCCGGCATCCAGGTCGGAGATGGCCCGGCGCAGGTGGGCCTGGTTTTCGGCGGAGTAGAAGGGGTCCATCCGCACCTCGAAAGGCAGGCCGTGGCAGAGCAGACACTGCTTCAGGAAGATGGTGGTGGCGGTGGTCATGTTCAGGCCCAGATCGTTGAACAGAGTTTCCGCTTCCTTCTTCAGGTTGTCGTCAATACGGATGTTAATATTGGCCATACTATCAGCTCCTTTGCCTATAGTATAGCATATGTGCGCACGATGTCAACACATATTGTACGCCATGTAGCTTGGATTCAGGCAGCCCGTTGGCTGTATCCGGTGAGATAGTGGATCCACCTTTGTGTGTCCAAGTTGGACACTTTTTATTTTATCTTACGCCGGGGATGTGTTATTGAAAATCCAGATTAAAAACATAATCTTGGATATCTTCATCCCAGTCGTCGGACCTCGCTTCAATGATGAGTTGGAAAGGAGCGTTCTCAAGTGCCGGGAAGGTGACTACTCCCTCTGTAGTGACGCTAGGCCGAATATCGCTCTGAAGCTCAGGGTAGTCTGCATCGTAGTTGCTTTCCTCTTCGTATTGGTGCCCATCCTGAACGATTGTCATATTAAAAGAATAGATGGTGAAGTTGGCGGAGCCGTTGTTTGTTGCGGATATGTAAAGCCGAGTCTCATTTTCAGCCAACTCAGCCTTTTGTACTGTAATAGAATAACCTAACTGCTCCACAGTGGGAACATCGGCGGAGGCGGTGGCCAACGTGGGGGAAACCACATCCTGATAGGTGGAGATTTCCAGAGTGTCGGCCGTGACGACGGCTGCGGAGATCTCGCCGCCAAATGCATTTGTACCAGTAAATTCGCCCATGACAGTTCCAGTGAGCTTGACGTATTGATCACTTTCCAAAGCAAAATTCGGGTCTGGATAGGTTACGATGGTGTTTAGGTCACTGTTTTCTGGATCACCCCACATCTGGAAATAAACTCCGTCCTCATCATACTCCACCGTGTTAAATACAACGCCAGATAATTCCACTAAGGCTCCTTTGTACTCATCTGGCGCAGAATACATCATCTTAACTTCCGCATCGGTGAGCGGCTCTTGAACAACTGCCTCAGGCGTATTAGAAGGTTCAACAGATGGCGTATTAGACGGAGCACCCGAACTGCATCCCGAGATTAAATAAAGAAATAACGAGGTAGATGCAAACACTGCTATTTTTTTCATGATCTTCTCTCTCCCTTTGTGTGTCCAAGTTGGACACTTTTTTATTTTATCTTCCGCCGCAGTTCCACCACCACGCCGATGATCTGCACGGGGAAAGATTCGATCTCGGCGGGGGAGTAGATGCGCGGAGGATAAGCCGGATTTGTGGGGCGCAGCTCCAGGCTGCCGTCCCCTCGGATTATGACCTGTTTGAGGGTGGCCGCATCGCCATTGACCAGAACGGCACAATCGTCGCCGCTCTCACAGGTCGTTTCTTTTCGGAGAATGACGGTATCACCCTCCAGATAGCGGGGATACATGCTGTCCCCTCTGACACGCAGACCAAAATACTGCCGGTCTCCGGAGCCCCAGGCCGCCGGGATTTCCTCCCAGTCCAGGATATCCTCAATGGCCTCCAGAGGAATACCAGCGGGGATCGTTCCAAGTACGGGAACGCGGATTCCGGAGGAAGAACTGCCCGAAGCCTCGCCCAACAACTCGCTGGTGGTGACGCCAAGATAATTTGCAAGTAGCCGTATTTTTTCAACTGACGGCATAGTTCCTTTTCTCTTCATATTTGTAACAAGCTCTTTGCCAGCGCCGCTTTCCTTCCCGGCAACTGTGGGGGTAATACCTCTTTTATTGCATAGATGTTGTATATTTTCAACAATTTTTAGGACATCCAAGACGCATCACTCCTATTAAATAAAGAATGTGTCAATGTGTAGAAAAACGAAAATATACACCTATACGGATTGACAAGTGTAGATTTACAGATTATGATTAACACACAGTGAAGCCGCGAGACGAAAGAAAGGATGATCGTGCTGTTTGATTGGTTGAAGAAACGTCCTTATTCTGG
>ERZ1643246.1270-NODE-1270-length-28039-cov-6.426101_pt1 | contig 28039 bp, 31 predicted proteins | sample MGYA00579265_ERZ1643246 | MGnify/ENA primary metagenome ERZ1643246 (study PRJEB29033, sample SAMEA4952261) | chicken gut metagenome | biome: Broiler Chicken; feature: Gastrointestinal Tract; material: Caecum | place: Ireland | collected 2018 | study: Broiler...
TGGCGGAGCCGCTTCCCCAGACCGACCCGTTCCAGCGCCTGGACTGCGGTCCGTCTCCGCCTCTGCCTGCCCATCCCCCGGTAGATAAGGGGGAGTTCCACATTGCCGACTGCGTCCAGGCTGGGGATCAGGTTAAATCCCTGGAAGATAAACCCGATCTTCTGATTGCGGATATCTGACAGCTCATTATCCGACAGGCGGGAAACGTCTCTTCCGTCCAGATAATAGTGACCGGACGTGGGGGTATCCAGGCAGCCAAGCATGTTCATAAGCGTGGACTTTCCGGAGCCGGAATGTCCGACGATCGCCGCGAATTCGCCCCGCCGGATCTCAAGAGAGACTCCGTCCAGGGCACGCACCTCGTTTTCGCCGGGGTTATAGATCTTATGTATATCCTCGACTCTGATCAGTGGTTCCATAAAATGTCTCCTATCATAAAATCAATATATTGTATTAATTGAGTAATACATTAATACGAAGGATTCAAAAAGTCAAGCCTTATTGCTTTTCTGTATTGTTTTTTATTGACCAAATCAGAAGATAGCAGTAAGATATCCAATGCAGAAAATGTTACGAGACCTAAGGAGATGGACAGAAATTGAAGACAAATAAATATGAAATAGACATGTGCAACGGATCGATCATGGATAAGCTGATCTCGTTTTCTCTGCCGCTGATGGTATCGAGTATCCTCCAGCTGATGTTCAATGCCGTGGATATCATTGTTGTCGGCCGGTTCAGCGGAAGCCAGGCGCTGGCTGCCGTAGGGTCTACCACAGCGCTGATCAATATATTTACGAATCTGTTTATCGGCATCTCTCTGGGAGCGAACGTCCTTGCGGCAAGATATTTCGCGGCAGGGCGGGAGAAAGAAATGTCAGAAGCCGTACATACAGCGATAACGCTTGCCCTGATCAGCGGGGTCATGATGGCGTTTGTCGGGGTGGGCGCGTCCAGGCTTGCCCTTGGACTGATGGATACTCCTGCGGATGTCATCGACCAGTCTGTCACCTATATGCGCATCTATTTTATGGGAATGCCGTTTTTTATGCTTTATAACTATGGTGCAGCTGTTTTGCGTGCGGTAGGCGATACAAAACGGCCGCTGGCCTTCCTTATCATCGCAGGCCTTGCCAATGTAGTGCTGGACCTGACCCTGGTCATCGTGATCCCTCTCGGGGTTGCGGGCGTGGCCATCGGCACAGTTGCTTCCCAGATGATCTCCAGCATTCTTGTTATACGCTGCCTTTATAAATCCGAGGGGAGCTATCAGCTGAGATTCTCAAAGCTTTCCATAAAATGGACTTATCTGAAGCGGATCTTCCAGGTGGGGATACCGGCGGGCATACAGAGCACGGTGATCAATTTTTCCAACGCGATGCTCCAGTCTTCCGTCAACTCGTTCGGCTCGACTGCGATGGCAGGATATACAGCGGCAAATAATATACTTGGATTCCTGTACGTTGCCGTGAATGCGGTCACACAGGCGTGCATGAGTTTTACGAGCCAGAACTACAGCGTGGGGAAACAGAAGAGGATGGACAGAGTATTCGTGGACTGCATGATCCTGTCCACTGCGGTATCCGCTGTCCTCGGAGTCGGGGCATATGTATTCGGCTCCCAGGTGCTCAGGATCTATACAGCTGATGCAGACGTGATCCAATGCGGACTGGAGATCCTGTCGATCACTACAGTGCCGTATTTCCTGTGCGGCATCATGGACCTGATCCCGGGCGCCCTGCGGGGAATGGGACGCTCGGCTGTGCCTATGATCCTCTCTGTGATCGGGACCGTGGGGACAAGGGTCCTGTGGATCTATGGATTTTTTCCGCAGCACAGGTCGCTGCATTTTCTTTTTATCTCTTATCCGGGGTCGTGGATCGCGACGATCCTCATGCAGGCAGTCTGCTTCTTCTTTGTACGGAGAAGCTGTGCCAGACAGTTGAAAAAAGCCGCTCAGGCTGAAATGATATGATAACATTATATATAGAATAGATCAGATTGGAGGAATCATAACATGAAAGAGTACACGTTAGAATTATGCGGAGTAAAAAGGGTCCTTCCTTTTATCCCCATTGACGGAGAAAAGGCATTTGCCAGCTTCGTAGTCATCGGGGATACGGAGATGGTAAATGCCTGTGCCCCTGTGCTGGCTGAACGGATCGGTGCAGTAGATGCGGTCGTTACAGCAGAGGCAAAAGGGATTGCGCTGGCATATGAGATCAGCAGGATCCTTGGCCTGAAGGAATTTATCGTAGCCCGGAAAAGCACGAAGAACTATATGAAGAATACAGTCAGCGCTTCCGTACATTCGATTACGACATCCGGAGAACAGAATTTATATCTTGACGGCACAGACGTGGAAAAAATACGCGGGAAAAATGTCTGTCTGCTGGATGATGTGATATCGACAGGCGAATCGCTTCTGGCTCTGGAAGCGCTGATGAAAAATGCAGGCGCTTCCGTGGTGAAAAAAGCTGCGATACTGGCAGAGGGAGACGCTGCTTCGAGGGATGATATCATTTTTCTGCAGAAACTGCCGCTTTTTAACAGGACAGGAGAAGGGGAATACGAGGCACTTTGAGATTGAAAAAGGAGGGATTCTGTGCTCAGGATCACACAGCTGAAGCTCCCTGTGGGACACACAGAGGAACAGCTCAGGAAGAAGCTTCTTAAGACCGTGCATATCAAAGAGAGCGGGCTTAAGGAGTATACGATAAAAAAGCGCTCGCTTGACGCGCGGAAGAAACCGGAACTGTATTATGTCTATACGGTTGATCTTTCCGCGGCTGACGAGGGGGCCATCCTCCGCCGCCTAAAAGGGAAGGTGCAGAAGGCGGAAGAAAAGACTTACCGTGCGCCGGAACATGGGACAGCTCCTCTTTCCGGCAGGGCTGCCGTGATCGGGAGCGGACCGGCAGGACTCTTCTGTGCGTACCTGCTTGCAAAAGAAGGGTACCATCCTCTTGTCATCGAGCGGGGCGCCCCGGTCGATAAGCGCCGGGAAGATGTCAGGAAGTTCTGGGAGACCGGCAGGCTTGACACTGTGTCCAACGTCCAGTTCGGAGAGGGCGGCGCAGGGACATTTTCTGACGGCAAACTGAACACCCTGGTAAAAGACCCTGCCGGAAGGAACCGCTTCGTACTGGAGACATTCGTAAACTTCGGCGCGCCTGAGGATATCCTGTGGGAACAGAAGCCCCATATCGGGACTGACATCCTGATCCGCGTGGTAGAAGCCATGAGAAATGAGATCATACGCCTCGGCGGAGAATTCCGTTTTTACAGCCAGGTGACGGATATCCTGGCTGAGGAGAACTGCCTTGTCATAAACGGTTCTGAGACGGTAAAGACCGGCGCGGCAGTCCTGGCGGTGGGCCACAGTGCGCGGGATACCTTTCAGATGTTATATGAAAAAGGCATATGCATGGAATCCAAATCATTTGCAGTGGGAGTCCGCATCGAACATCCCCAGCAGATGATCGATCAGTCTGCCTACGGCAGAACGGACAGAGGGAGTCTCCCGGCTGCTTCCTATAAGCTGGCGGAGAAGCTTGAAAACGGCAGAGGCGTCTATACATTCTGTATGTGCCCCGGCGGATATGTGGTCAATGCCTCTTCGGAAGAGGGGCTCCTGGCGGTCAATGGGATGAGCTACCATGGACGTGCCGGGAAAAATGCGAACAGCGCAGTCATTGTCACAGTGACAAAAGAAGATTACGGATCAGGCCATCCGCTTGCAGGAGTGGAGTTCCAGCGCATGCTTGAAAAACGGGCGTGGGAAGAAGGAAAAGGCAGTATCCCGGTACAGAGATTTGCAGATTTCTGTACCGGGCAGAAATCCACCGGTTTCGGAAAGATCACACCAGGCATGAAAGGCGCTTTCACATTCGGCAATGTGAGAAATATCTTTCCGGATGAGCTGGCAGCTTCCCTGGAATCGGGCATCCGCGGCATGGACAGAAAGATCCGTGGCTTTGCAGATGATGATGCTCTCCTGTCAGGAGTGGAGAGCAGGACCTCATCGCCGGTCCGCATCGTGCGGGGAGATGACCTTACGGCGTCAGTCCCGTGGATCTATCCGTGCGGCGAGGGCGCGGGATATGCCGGCGGGATCACGTCAGCGGCAATGGACGGATTAAAAGTGGCAGAGGCAGTGATAAAGAAATTTGCGGCAAATGATTCACAGAAATTTAATCACTGATGCCTATACACGTTTTTTAAATTGTGCTAAAATAAATCGTTGTATTGTATCATCGCGCTGATCACAGGATCAAGATATGGGAAAAAACAATACGATCAAAGATATGTATCAGGAAGACCGTCCCTATGAAAAATGTGAGCGCTTCGGAGCGGAAAACCTTACAGATGCGGAGCTTCTTGCGGTCCTGCTCAGGACCGGGACGCAGGGGGAGAATTCTCTCCAGCTTGCGCACAGGCTGATCGAGTCTGACTGTTCAGGAAGAGGGATCCTGAACATCCACCGCTGGACCTTTGACCAGCTTATGCGTATCAAAGGCATCGGAAGAGTCAAGGCGGTCCAGATCCTCTGCCTGTCAGAGCTGGCAAAACGCATGGCGAAATCCTCTGCCATGGACAGGTTGGATTTTTCGGATCCGAAGACTGTTGCCCGGTATTACATGGAGGATATGCGGCATAAGGAGAGAGAAGTGATAAAGCTCCTTCTTTTAAATACGAAGACAAAGCTGATCGGGGAATGTGTGATATCCGTGGGCACGGTCGATGCGGCGCTGGTCTCTCCGAGGGATCTTTTTATAGAAGCGCTCCAGAGGAATGCGTCAGCGATCATCCTTCTCCACAATCATCCCAGCGGTGACCCTTCACCGAGCAGGGAAGACGAACGGATCACCAGGAGGATTTACGAGGCAGGGGCACTGCTTGGGATCGAGCTGCTCGATCATATCATCATAGGGGACAATTGTTTTATCAGTCTGAAGGAGCAGGGGCTTTTTCAGTAGTTTTTGTACAGGGGAGCTATTTATAAGGGGAGACAGAAATGCTGGGGAATGTATATGGGCTTGATCTCGGGACATATGAGATCAAGATATTTGATAAAAAGAAAGACCGCATCTGGCGGGAAAAAGATTCCATAGCGATGAAGAAGAAACGCTATGTCTACGCAGTGGGGAATGAGGCGTACGAAATGTTCGAGAAGGCGCCCGATGACATCCAGGTCATCTTTCCCATGAAAAACGGAGTCATAGCGCATTTCGACGACATGCAGTATCTTCTCGGCACACTTCTCGGGAGCGAGCGGCGTTTCGGGCGCGGGGATGAGTATGTTATAGCTGTGCCAACAGATGTAACGGAAGTCGAGAAAAAAGCGTTCTATGACCTGGTCTATCACTCGCAGGCAAGGGCGCGGTCTGTGCGTATCGTGGAACGGGGACTTGTGGATGCACTGGGGTCCGGGATCGATGTGATCGCTGAAAAAGGGATCTTTGTGGCCAATTTCGGCGGTGGGACGACAGAACTTTCTGTCCTGTCCGAGGGCGGAATGGTATTGAACAGGCTGATGAAGATCGGCGGAGAAGATTTTGATGCAGCCATTGCATCCCTGGTCCGCAGAAATCAGGATTTCCTGATAGGCAGGCTGACAGCCGAGCGCCTGAGACGGGAATTCGGTGTGTTCGACCAGAGTACGGACTCCGCGATCACCGTATCCGGCAGGGACCTGATCTCAGGAGTGCCCTCCCAGACGACGGTATCGATCAGCCTCGTGCGCGCCGCTATGAAAGAACTGCTGGAGGAATGTGTCCGGGCGATCAAAGCGATGATCGACAGGACCCCGCCCAATGTAAGGCGCGGGATCAGGGAGAAAGGGATCTGCCTGACCGGCGGCATGGCAAATCTCCGGGGACTTTCTACATACCTGAGAGAAAGCACGGGGCTTCCCGTGACGACGATGGATGAGCCGGAACTGTGCGCAGTCAGAGGGCTCCGCAGGATCCTGTCGGACCGTACGTATTATAACAGGCTCACATATTCCATGATGGATGAAGATTACAGGTGGTTAAGATGAAAAAAAAGAATCATACATCGCATATAAACAGATATATCCTGCTCGGCCTGTCCGCTTTCTGTGTACTTATGATGCTTCTGTCATCATTCTCGGACAAAGTCGGCGGACCGTTCAAAGCGCTCGCGAATGTCACAGTCATCCCGCTGCAGCAGGGAATCAATCAGATCGGCGGCTGGATGGGCGATATGAAGGATAATTTTTCGACGCTCAAGCAGCTTCAGGCTGAGAACGAAAAGCTCCAGGAACAGGTGGATGCCCTGACGACAGAAAACAACTATCTCCAGGAAGAGAGCTACGAATACGAACGTCTCCAGGAGCTTTACAAGCTGGATCAGAATTATGCGGACTATGAGAAGACAGCAGCGCATGTTATCGGGAAGGATTCCGGGAACTGGTTCAGCAATTTTACGATCGATAAAGGAAGCCGTGACGGGATCGCTGTGGACATGAACGTGCTCGCAGGGAGCGGGCTGGTCGGTATCGTGACGGAAGTAGGCCCCACCTGGGCAAGAGTCCGTTCCATTATCGATGATGCGAATAACGTAAGCGGCATGGTCCTGTCCACGTCCGATACATGTATCGTGAGCGGAGATCTTTCCCTCATGAATACAGGGCAGATTTCGTTTGATCAGATGGAAAATAATGACAATACAGTTTCCGTCGGTGACCAGATCGTCACATCGTATATCAGTGACAAATATCTGCAGGGCATCCTGATCGGCTCAGTCAGCGAGATCAATGTAGATTCCAACAACCTGACCCGCTCAGGCTATATTACGCCGGCAGTAGACTTCCGCAACATCCAGGAAGTCCTGGTCATCACAACGACAAAGGCGGAACTCACCGGGGAAGATCAGGCGGAGTAGAGGAGAGATCGATATGAAATTAATAAGGGTGAGGCGGATCGCTGTCACAGCGGCTGCCATACTTATCGCATATGTCCTGCAGTGCGCTGTCTTTCCGGCGCTTGCGGTTGCCAATATCAAACCGAACCTGATGCTGATCATCACCGCTTCCTTCGGGTTTATGAGAGGACCCAGAGAGGGGATGTTCGTGGGGATCGCGTCAGGGCTTCTCATTGATATCCAACACGGGGATATGATCGGGTTCTATGCCCTGATCTACCTTCTTGCGGGATACGCCAGCGGCATCTTCAAGCAGATGTTTTTTGATGAAGATATCAAACTTCCGATCGCACTGATCGCCGTCAGCGACCTGGTATATGGGATCGTCATTTATTTCCTTAAGTTCCTTCTCAGGAGCGATTTCGATTTCCTCTATTATCTGAACCAGATCATCATCCCGGAGGCGATCTACACGGTTGCGGTCACACTTGTTGTGTATCCGCTGCTTTTATTTATCAACCACAAACTGGAAGCAGAAGAAAAAAGGAGTGCAAGTAAATTTGTTTAGAGAAATCATTGACCGGATAAAAGAGGCGATCGACTATATCCTCCAGTCCAGGCTGGTAGTCCTGATCGTTGTGTTCTGTCTCTCTTCCTCAGTGCTGGTCGGGCGGCTTTTCTATCTCCAGATCGTAAAAGGAGAAGATTATCTTGAAAATTATGAGCTCCAGATCAGAAGGACTAAGGATATCCCGGCGACAAGGGGAAATATTTTTGACCGCAACGGTGAGCTCATCGCTTACAATGAGCTTGCTTATTCCGTCACGATCGAGGACAGGATCCCAACAGATACGGATGCTGATGACAAGAATAAAATCTTAAATGGGATCCTGGATAAAGTCCTGAGGATCGTTGAGGAAAACGGAGATTCTGTCATCGACAGTTTCGGGATCATCCTTGATTCTGCAGGAGAGTATCAGTTCGCTGAGACGAATGAGACGCTGAGGCTGCGTTTTGTGGCTGATGTTTACGGTGAGCCGTTTGTGGATGATCTGACTGACGATGAGCGTGAGCAGTCTGCGGGAGAGATCATGCACCATCTCTGCTCAAAACGATATGGGCTGGATGATAAAAACAATGACCCGGCATATATTCTGAAAATGGTCAATATGCGTTACGCCATGGGGCTTAACAGCTACCAGCAGTACCTTGCCACTACGCTGGCATCCGACGTAAGTCCGGAGACTGCGGCTGCGATCATGGAGAACCAGGATTCGCTGACAGGGGTGGATATCTCGGAAGATTCTCTGAGAAGATATCCCGATGGGGAATACTTTGCTTCCATCATCGGGTATACTGGAAAGATCTCCCAGGAGGAATACGACGCTCTTGACAAAGATGAGAAGAAACGGTATTCACTTTCAGATATCGTAGGTAAATCAGGCCTTGAGCAGACCTTTGACAGTGTGCTCAAAGGAGAGAAGGGAAAACAGACTTTTTACGTGGATAATCTCGGCAAGGTAACGGAGGTCGTCAGCACGACAGACCCGAAGGCAGGGAATGATGTGTATCTTACCATCGACAAAAATCTGCAGATCACAGCTTATAAACTTCTCGAGGAAAAGCTGGCGGGGATTGTCCTGAGTAAGCTTACGAATGTGCTGGATTATGATCCCTCTGTTGCATCGGACACAAAGGAGATCATCATCCCGGTCGGAGATGCCTACAATGCGTTTATCGCGAACGGGATCATTGATCTGGATCATTTTGGAAGCCAGGATGCAGGCTCGGCAGAGCAGGCTGTGTATTCAGCGTTTACATCGAAGAGGGAGGCTGTCCTGAGCGAACTGACATCCCAGTTTAACGACCCTCAGGCTCCTGCATACAGAGATCTGTCTGAAGAGATGCAGGCTTATATGGATTATATCTGTGACACAGTCCTGAAAGAATATACCGGGCTCCTTCTGTCAGATGAGATCGATCCACAGGATGAAACACAGATCGCGTGGGCAAAAGATGAGACGATCAGTCTGTACACATATTTAAATTATGCGATATCCCAGAACTGGGTGGACACGACAAAGCTCGGCGACAGCGCTTACTCCAGCTCTGAAGAGATCTATCAGGAACTTGTCTCTTACCTGGAAGATTATTTGGGAGAAGACAGCGAATTCGACAAACTTCTCTACAAATATCTTATAAAATCAGGGGGTATCACGGGAGCGCAGATCTGTGCCATCACCTACGAGCAGGGTGTTCTCCCGATGGATGAGAACGCTTACTACGGGCTCCTGAACGGGACGGTGGATTCATACAGCTGGCTTTACAACAAGATCGAGACACTGGAGATCACTCCGGGACAGCTTGCGCTCGAACCGTGTTCGGGCGGCATCGTAGTGACAGATCCAAATTCCGGAGATGTGCTCGCATGCGTCTCTTATCCGGGATATGACAATAACCGGCTGGCAAATACAATGGATTCTGCATATTATAATAAGCTGAATACAGGACTGGCAAGGATCTTTTACAACAGAGCCACGCAGGAACTGACAGCGCCCGGTTCCACATATAAGATGGTTTCCGCCACAGCAGGGCTTGAGGAGGGAGTCATTAACACCGGGACTTCGATCTACTGCGGCGGGATCTTTGACACAGTCACGCCAAGCCCAACCTGCTGGATCTATCCCGGCGGGCATGGATCCCTGAATGTCGTCCAGGCGATCCAGCATTCCTGCAATATTTTCTTTTATCAGGTCGGGTATGACCTGAGCCTCGATGCAGAGGGCAATTACGACAGTGACCTCGGTACGGACAAGCTTGCGAAATACGCGGAAATGTTCGGACTGGACGAGACATCCGGTCTGGAGATACCGGAGGCGGAACCGCATATATCGGACGAATATTCGATCCAGTCTGCCATCGGACAGGGCAATAACAACTATACGGTCAGCCAGCTTAACCGCTATGTGACCGCGGTCGCGAATAACGGTACGGTTTATGACCTTACACTTGTTGATAAGACAACAGATGCCAATGGAAAACTGATCAAAGATTATGAGGCGGCGGTAGACCATACGATAGACGGGTTAAGCCAGACTACATGGGATGCGCTCCATACCGGTATGGAGCAGGTAGTGGCGAGCACAGCTTCATTTAACGGGCTTGACTTTACGATGGCAGGGAAGACGGGTACAGCTCAGCACAATGAGCTGCATGCGGACCATGTCCTTTTCGTGGGATACGCACCGGCTGAAGCTCCGGAGATATCGATCGCGGTCCGTATTACGTACGGATATAATTCGGGCTATTCCGCTGAGATCGGCAGGGATATCGCAAAAGTATATTTTAACCGGGATGCAGCGCAGGAAGTAGTTACAGGGAGCGCGGCGGACCTGGGGACAGGCATCGCCGGCGATTAAAGAGATGGGGGATGACAGATGGGCAGGCTGGTGACGATCAGGAGCAGCCGTTACGGGCTGGATATCGAACTGGATCCGGAAGCGGATTTTGACGTCCTGCTCAGGACCCTCTCCGACAAATTTAAAGCTTCCGCCCGCTTTTTTAAGGATGCGAGGATGGCGTTAAGCTTCAGCGGGCGTACACTGACCCGCACTGAGGAAGACGCGGTCCTTGAGATCATAAATGATAACACGCAGATCGATATCTTATGTGTTGTCGAACAGAATGATAAAAACGAGCCAATGTACAGAAGCATAGTGGAACATGCCCTGACAGACATGAGTAAAAAAGACGGGCAGTTTTACAGAGGAACCCTGGGAAAAAGAGAGATACTGGAATCAGATTCCAGTGTTGTGATCCTGGGGGATGTGGAGCCGGGTGCACGCGTCGTGGCCAGGGGCAGTGTCGTTATCGTCGGCGCCCTTTATGGATCGGTCCGGGCAGGCGCAGCCGGCGACAGGGATGCTTTTGTCGTTGCTCTTTCCATGCAGCCGAAGCAGCTCTGTATCGGGGATATCGAGGCCAGGCGCCAGCTCATCTATCAGGAGAGCCTGAGTATCAAAGGCCCGAAGATCGCGGTTGTGGACGGCAGCCGCATCTATCTGGATCCTCTTGTGGATTGAATGTCAGAATGTAAAGTAGGAGGAATAGCAGCATGGGAGAAGTTATCGTCATTACATCAGGAAAAGGCGGGGTCGGAAAGACAACGACAACAGCAAATATCGGGATCGGGTTATCTGAGCTTGATAAAAAGGTCATTGTGATCGACACAGATCTCGGACTTCGGAACCTGGACGTTGTCATGGGGCTGGAGAACCGTATCGTATACAATATCGTGGATGTCATTGAAGGCAGCTGCCGGTTGAAGCAGGCTCTGATCAAAGACAAGAGATTCCCTGAGCTCTATCTGCTCCCTTCCGCACAGACCAAGGATAAGACCAGTGTTTCGCCGGAACAGATGAAAAAGCTCATAGAAGATATCAGAAATGATTTTGATTTTATCCTGCTGGACTGCCCGGCAGGGATCGAGCAGGGATTCCAGAATGCGATCGCAGGGGCTGACCGCTCGATCGTTGTTACAACTCCGGAGGTGTCCGCGATCCGTGACGCGGACCGTATCATTGGTCTTTTGGAGGCTTCGGGGATACGGAGGAATGACCTTCTCATCAACCGTCTCAGGATCGATATGGTGAGGAGAGGGGATATGATGTCAGTGGACGATGTCACGGAGATACTTGCAGTGGATCTGCTCGGAGTGATCCCGGATGACGAACAGGTCGTCATCGCTACAAACCAGGGAGAGCCTGTGGTTGGCGAGGACTGCCTTGCTGGAAAAGCGTACATGGATATATGCCGGAGACTCACGGGTGAAGAAATCCCTGTTGACGATTTTTCCAGGCCGGAAGGCTTTTTCGAGAAGATCAGCAGCCTGTTCCACAGGAATTAGGAGGGCTGCATATGAGTGTACATTCTGTTTCCGTTGCAAAAGAAAGGCTGAAAAACCTGCTCGTATCAGACCGGATGCAGTGTACGCCGGAGACAGTGTGCAGGCTGGAGGGCGACCTGTATCATACGGTATCCAAATATGTAGAGGTGAGGCGGGAAGATTTTGATGTAACAGTCACACGGACAGATATACATATAAAATACATGGGAGAAAAGAATTGAAGCGTCTATTAAAAAAATTAAATCTTCATTACAGCTTAAAAGATTATAAATTCAGCCTGGTCATCCTGGTACTCATTCTTTCGGTCTTTGGAGTTTTCATGGTCAGGAGCGCAAGGCCGGATTTTATGAACAATCAGATCATGGGTGTGATCCTGGGACTTGCCGCCATGGCAGTGATCTCCCTGATCGATTATAAATGGATACTGAACCTGTACTGGCCTCTCTACGCGGTCAATCTGATCCTGCTCGCGGCCATCTGGATCCCGGGCCTGGGCGTGAACGTAAATGGGGCGACCCGGTGGCTGAATCTCGGTTTTATCCAGTTCCAGCCCTCGGACATGACGAAGATCCTCATGATCCTGTTCTTTGCCAGGTTTTTGTCAGACAGGGAACAAAACATAAATACGCCAAAAGTGATCCTGCAGGCAGTAGGGCTGATCGCACCCTCTCTGCTCATGATCCATGAGCAGCCAAACCTTTCGACGACAATCTGTATCGCGGCCCTGTTCTGCGTACTGCTTTTCCTTGCGGGACTGAGCTATAAATTCGTGGGCGCCGTGCTTGCGGTCACAGTGCCTCTGGCTGCTCTTTTCCTGTTTATCGCCGTCCAGCCCAACCAGCCTATCCTGCAGGATTATCAGCAGGAACGTATCCTTGCCTGGCTGGAACCGGAAAAATACGCTGACGATGAGTCGTATCAGCAGCTGAATTCCGTCATGGCGATCGGCTCGGGACAACTCTCAGGAAAGGGGTATAACAATGATGAGACGAACTCCGTAAAGAACGGGAATTTCGTCCTGGAGCCACAGACAGACTTTATTTTCGCCATAATCGGTGAAGAATTAGGATTTGTGGGTTGTTGTGCGGTCATATTTTTGATATTATTGATTGTGGTAGATTGCATTTTGATCGGCTTGAAGGCTAAAGATACAGGAGGGCGCATTATCTGCGGCGGAATGGCCGCGCTGATAGGAATCCAGAGCTTCATCAATATCAGCGTGGCGACATTGATCCTTCCCAATACGGGACTGTCGCTTCCCTTCGTAAGCTACGGACTGACTTCTGTTGTATGCTTTTTTATGGGGATCGGTTTCGTACTGAATGTCGGCTTGCAGCCTAACAAATATCAGTGAGGAGAGGATCGATTATGAACATTGGACTGATCGCACATGATGCGAAGAAGAAACTGATGCAGAATTTCTGTATCGCTTACCGGGGCATACTGAGCAAACATGACCTGTATGCTACGGAGACAACCGGGATGCTCGTAGAGAGCGTCACAAATCTGAGCATCCACAAATTCCTTCCGGGGCACGTCGGCGGTAAGCAGCAGCTTGGGTCCCAGATCGAGCACAATAATATTGACCTGCTCATCTTTTTCCGGGATCCGCTCACTCCCCGTTCTCATGAACCGGACGTAAACGATATCGTAAAACTGTGTGATATATACAATATCCCGATCGCAACCAATATTGCGACCGCAGAAGCGCTTATACTTGCACTGGACAGGGGAGATTTAGACTGGCGTGAGATGTACAAATAACAAACGGATGGCATATAAAAAAAGACAGCGCAGGAGAAGAAGGCGCCAGGCAGTGGCGGCTGCGGTGATGATCGTATTTGTCCTTCTGATCGGCGCCGGCGCGGCAGGAGGTTTTTATCTCTGGGACCAGTCCCGGGATTATATCGGCGCGTATGAAAAGTCCACGTATAATAAAGCTCTTTACCAGGGAGGATTGTTTGCACAGGATTTATGCGTCACATCGGGGGAAGTATCTCTGGATGGATTCCAGCCCGACAGTTCACTGCACGCGGCCGGGCTGTTCAACCTTGGAGAGGAGCAGGTCGTCTGTGGATACAGGCTGTTCGACCAGCTCTATCCGGCGAGCACTACAAAGACGATGACCGCATACCTTGCACTGAAATATGGGAATCCTGATGATCTGGTGACTGTCAGTGCACATGCCACAGATTTTAACTGGGATGAATCTGTGGCGGGGCTTGTCACAGGAGACAGCCTGACTTTATATGATCTCATATGCGGCCTGATGCTCTGTTCCGGGAATGACTGCGGGACAGCGATCGCGGAACATATTTCGGGGAGCGAAGAGGCGTTTGCTGAGCTGATGAACACAGAGGCTGCCAGGCTTGGAGCAACGGGGACTCATTTTGTCAATCCTCATGGGCTCCATGATGATGACCATTATACTACAGCGTATGACCTGTACCTTATTTTCAATGCAGCATGTAAGGATCAGCGCTTTATGGATATTATTTCCATGTCTTCCTATACAGCAGAGATCACCGGGGCTGACGGGACTGTAAGGACAGCGTCCTGGGCTCCGACAAATTATTATTCTGCCGGTCTGGCAGCGCCTCCGGAAGGGGTGCATGTGATCGGCGGTAAGACCGGCACAACTGACCAGGCGGGCAACTGTGTGATCCTCTATGACGAAAACACAGGGGGAACGCCATATATTTCAGTGATCATGGGGGCATCGGACAAGACTCTTTTATATGATCAGATGAACCAGTTGTTCTCAGCGGGAATGACCGGAGTGTAAGAAAAAGCCTTCCATACTTCTGGGACCCAGAAGCAGGAAGGCTTTTTGCATACAGCATAAATATTTTCTATACATGTTACTCTGACATCCCTCTGACCCTTCCGAAGAAACTGATCAGATACAGTCCGCACAGACCTACCACAGTATATACGATCCTTGACAGCCAGCTTAAATTTCCAAAAAGGAAGGCTACCAGATCGAATCGGAAGATGCCGACAAGCAGCCAGTTGATGGCGCCGATGATCACAAGTGTCAGGGCTGTGTAATCAAACCATTTCATGTTATTTCCTCCTTTACCATCTCAATATTTCTATTATTCCCGCAAATGCTGGAAATATACATCAAAAAATGATATACTGATTTAGTTATAGATCAGAGGAGGTGTTATCCACTTTGTCATCCGTGGCACCAAAGGGAAATCATTCCATTGACATAAAGAAATTCAGGGCAAGGAGAGAGATGAACCTTGGCATTTTTCTGTTTGCGATCGTGTTCATCTATCTGCTCGTCACAGTGATCATGTATTTTACAGGGGATACGATTTCTGTGTATGAAGTACGTGAGGGGAGCATTGTAAATGATAATTCTTATACCGGCCTTGTTCTGAGGCAGGAAGAGGCTGTCAGTGCTGAGACCGGCGGGTATATCAGTTATTATCAGAACGGGAACAGCAAGGTAAAGACAGGGATGCCGGTATATGCCATGTCTGCGCAGAAGCTTGATACAGAGACCGCATCAGCCGGCGCTGATGATACGGCGGCGTCCCCGGTTTCCCTGAACCCTGAAGTCCAGGCTGGGATGATCTATCAGATGCAGGATTTTAATGAAAATTATGATCCTGCAGATTTTTCGGCGGTATATTCTCTGAAAAATGAGATTACAGCCGCCCTGCAGGATGCGTTCAGCGCAACGCGAACAGAGCAGCTTGCAACAGTCATCTCTGCGAGCGGCCTTGAAGTTTCTACTTATACTGCACCGCGTGACGGCATTATTGCATTAACTGTGGACGGTCTGGAGTCTCTTACGAAAGATACATTTACCGCAGAGGATTTTGACCGTACAGCATACGAGAGCAAGGCCCTTGAGGACCAGATGAAGATTTCATCAGGAAGTCCGGTATACCGGCTGATCACAAGCGAAGACTGGTCTGTTATCGTACAGCTTGACCGTGAGACAGCAGAGCAGTTTAAAGAAGAGATATCTGCTGCAAACACACCTGCCGGAGAGGATGCTGTTCCTGTCGATGAAAACAAGAGCATGAGCGTAAAAGTACGTATAGATAAGGACAGTGAAACTATGTGGGCGGACTTTTCCATCCTGTCAAGAGATGGGAAATATTACGGGTGCCTTGATCTTGATAATTCGATGATCCGGTATGCGGAAGAGCGCTATCTTAATATCGAACTGATCCTGGAAGACGAAAGCGGGCTTAAGATCCCCAGATCTTCTGTTGTGGAAGAAAAATTTTATGTTTTGCCGGAAGAATATATCACATCCGGCGGAAACAGCTCCTCAGACGGAGTCATGGTACGGCAGGAAGGCGGGAGCGCGGTGTTCCGGCCGGTGAATATCTATGACTCTTCTGAAGACGGAGAAGTATGCGTCAGCAGAGAAGATCTCAGCGAGGGTGATATCCTGATCAAGCCGGAATCGAGCGATACTTATACCGTGGGAAAGACCCGCTCTCTGCAGGGAGTTTACAATATCAATAAGGGATATGCCGTCTTTAAAAAAGTGGATATCCTGTGTGAAAATGACGAATATTATATCGTCAGGGAAGGAGACAGTTACGGATTATCCAATTATGACCATATCGTCCAGGAAGGTTCCAGCGTGAGCCCGGAGGAAGTAGTATTCCAATAGTTCAATAGTTTTTCTTTGAAATAAAGGAGGAGATAAAAATGCTCAGGGAAAATCTTCAGGAAGTAGAAGAGAGGATACAGGAAGCATGCCGGCGGGCAGGAAGGGACCGCAGCGAGGTGACGCTGGTCGCGGTCAGCAAAACAAAACCTGTCGCCATACTGCAGGAAGCGTATGACCTGGGAGTACGTGTTTTCGGAGAAAACAAGGTCCAGGAGATCCGTGAAAAATATGAGGCACTGCCAAAAGATATTGAATGGCATATGATCGGACATCTTCAGACAAACAAGGTAAAATATATTGTTGATAAAGTCAGGCTGATCCACTCCGTTGATTCACTCAGGCTGGCGGAAGTCATCGAAAAGGAGGCTGAAAAGCATAATAGGATCGTTGATATCCTGTTGGAAGTAAATGTAGCAGAGGAGGAGAGCAAGTTCGGCCTGAAGATGCCAGAAGTTATTCCCATGGCGGAAAAAGTCGTACAGCTTCCACATATCAGGCTGCGCGGGTTGATGACAATTGCGCCTTTTGTTGAAAATCCAGAAAAAAATCGTGCAATTTTCGCAAATTTACATGATTTATATGTTGACATAAAGGAAAAAAACATTGATAATGGTACTGTGAGCATACTTTCTATGGGGATGACCAATGATTACGAAGTTGCGGTCGAAGAGGGAGCGACAATGGTCCGGGTCGGAACGGGGATCTTTGGTGCCAGGGATTACAGTATCTGATGCTGTTCTGCCCTGGATGAAAGTATGAAATAAAGAAATTGCGCACAGGACAGGATGCGCAAGATAGGAGTGTAAAGATGGGTGTATTTGATAAATTTCTGGACATCATGAAATTAAATGATGAGGACGATTACGAAGACGATTTCTATGATGATGATGAGTATTTTGATGACGAGGAGTCTTATAAAGAAAAACCTCATCGGCGTTCTCTGTTCGGAAAGAAAAATACCAAAGAAGACAATTTTGATGATTTTGATATGGAGGAAGAGGAAAAATTCCAACCTTCCACAAGTAATAAAGTTACACCGATGAGACATCCGGCAGCCAGGAAGAGCGGCAATATGGAAGTTTGTGTCGTGAAGCCTTCTTCTGTGGATGATTCCAGGGAGATTACTGAGACACTGCTCTCAGGACGCACTGTGATCCTGAATCTTGAGGGAATGGATCTGGAGATCGCTCAGCGCATTATTGATTTTATCTCCGGAGCTACTTTCGCGATCAACGGAAATCTCCAGAAGATTTCTAATTACATATTCCTTGTCACACCTACAAATGTAGATATCTCAGGAGATCTCCAGGATCTGCTCGGCGGCTCCATGGAGACACCAAGCATGAGAGGAAGATATTGATCTGCCATGCAGGATACACATGAAAAAGATGCCCTTCTGCTGGAGAAGCGATTTATCGAGCTTTCCAGGACTGCATACCAGAGGGATATCATAACTTACTCAGATTTTCTGAATCTAAGCGAACAGAATATTTTACATACACTGCCAAAAGACAAACTGTTTACACGGATCGTGTCTTTTGGCGGGTATGAAACAGCAGAGCGTCAGATGGCGGCATTTATCCCTGATGCTCTTTATTTGCGTTGGGGAAAAAAGGATATCACACCAGAGGATATCGACTATCCTTTTTGCGCCCTGAAAATATCTCCTCTGAATAAAAAATTTGCGGAAGAGCTGAGCCACCGTGATTATCTGGGAGCTGTCCTCAATCTGGGGATCGAACGCTCCAGGACCGGTGATATCCTCGTTGACAGAGATGGGGCGCTGATCTTCGCCCACAGAGATATGGCAGGAGTGATCTCCAGAGAGCTTACCAGGGTCCGGCACACATCTGTCCGTGCAGATGAACTCCCTGTCAGCGAAATTTCTTATGAACCTGCCTGTGAAGAGGTCAGAGGGACTGTTGCATCTGTGCGGCTGGACAGCCTGCTTGCACTTGCTTTTTCTTCGTCGCGCACACGGCTTACCGGCCTGATCGAAGGGGCAAAAGTCTATGTGAATGGCCGGCTGGTGACGAGTAATGGTTATCAGCTGTCGGAAGGGGATGTGGTATCAGTACGCGGCATGGGAAAGTTCCGTTTTGAAAGCTCCGGCTCACGCACCCGGAAAAACCGGATCACAGTCGTGATCTGCAGATATGTATGAATACAAAGTTGATTTTTATGAATACAAAGCTGATTTTAAGGATGGATGACAGATATGACAGAACAGACAAAAGACAGGAAGAAGATCTCAGGCGCGGGCTGTTTATTCGCTCTGATCGGATTTGCAGCTGCGCTCTTTTTTGACCAGCTTACAAAATATATAGCAGTATTAAAGCTAAAAGGTCAGCCCCCTTATATCCTGATAGACGGCATTTTTGAGCTCCGTTATCTCGAAAACAGAGGGGCTGCTTTTGGGATGATGCAGGATATGAGAGTTGTCCTCGCGGCAGGTGCGCTGTTGGTATGCGGAGCTGTCATATATCTTTACCTGCGTATGCCGGAAAACCGGAGATATCTTCCCCTGCGCATCTGTGCGGTGCTTTTGTGTGCCGGGGCAGTGGGAAATATGATCGACCGGGTACGCCTCGGATATGTGATCGACTTCTTTTATTTCCGCCTGATCGATTTCCCGATCTTTAATGTGGCGGACTGTTATGTTGTGGCTGCCTGTATCGTATTTGCACTTCTTGTCCTGTTTTATTACAGAGAGGAAGATGATTTCAGTTTCCTGAGCAGAAAGAAAGGATAGGAGGCGGATATGCAGGAATTATTTCTTACAGCAGAGGATCAAGGGGAAAGGATCGACAGATTTTTAAGCGGGGATCTTGAGGATGTTTCCCGTTCTTATATCCAGAAACTCATAAAAGATGGAGCTGTCCTTGTAAACGGGGATCCTGTCAGGGCAAATTATAAGGTGTGTGCAGGAGACAAGATCCGTGTAGAGATCCCGGATCCGGAGCCGGTGGATATCCTCCCGGAAGATATCCCTTTGGATATCCTGTATGAAGATGAGGATATCCTTGTGGTAAACAAACCCAAAGGGATGGTCGTACACCCTGCTCCCGGACACTACAGCCACACACTGGTAAATGCGATCCTCTATCACTGCGGCAGCCGGCTTTCAGGGATCAACGGGGTGCTCCGCCCGGGGATCGTCCACCGGATCGATATGGACACAACAGGTTCCCTTCTCGTCTGCAAAAATGACCGTGCGCACCAGATCCTTGCAGAAGAGCTCAAAGAGCATCATATCACACGGCGGTATCACGCTGTGGTCATTGGCAATCTGAAAGAAGATACAGGCACAGTCAATGCGCCGATCGGGCGCCACCCGACAGACCGTAAAAAAATGAGCACAAAAGCGCCAAACGGCAGGAGGGCTGTCACACATTACCGGGTTTTAGAGAGGTTTGGCGGGTATACTTATATCGAATGTGAACTCGAGACCGGGCGTACCCACCAGATCCGTGTGCACATGGCAGGTATCGGACATCCCATTCTTGGAGACAGTGTGTACGGTCCCGCAAAATGTCCGTTTAAACTGGAGGGACAGACACTGCATGCAAAGATACTCGGCATCACACATCCTTCGACTGGAAAATATATGGAATTTGATGCCCCTCTTCCGGATTATTTTACAGCACTTCTTGAAAAGCTGCGCAACGGATCTTAGAAATTTTATTTTCTGATTGTAATACACGCTGTTTTTAGCTATAATAGTCATATAAGGAGTGAATGAGTGTATATTTTTTATGCAAATTCACAATTATCTGACGTAAAGGAGAGTGGCTCATCATGAAAACAAATACGATCATTACAATTGGAAGAGAATATGGCAGTGCAGGAAGGGAGATCGGCTATAAAGTCGCTGAAGCATTTGACATTAAATTATACGATAAAGAAATGCTCGCACGCGCTGCAAAAGAAAGCGGTATCTGTGAAGAAATCTTCCAGTCCCACGACGAAAAGCCGACGAATAGTTTTCTTTATTCCCTCGTCATGGATACATATTCAATGGGATATTCAGGAAATTCATATACAGATATGCCGATCAATCACAAAGTCTTTCTCGCTCAGTTCGATGCGATCAAAAAGATCGCCGATGAAGGTCCGTGTATCCTGGTCGGACGATGTGCAGACTATGCACTGGAATCTTACCCAAATGTTGTCAGTGTCTTTATACATGCTGATATGCAGTCACGCATCAGAAGGATAGCAAGGTTATATGACCTGACTGACGCAAAGGCCAAGGATTTGATCGTAAAGACTGATAAAAAGAGAGCCAGCTACTATAATTATTATACAAACAAAAAGTGGTCGGATGCTGAAAGCTATGAATTATGCCTGACCAGTTCAGAGCTTGGGATCGAGGGGACGGCACAGGCGATCATCGATTATGTAACCCTGAAAGAAAAGATTGGAAAAGAAAGCCGAAAGATCTGAATCCATCGAATAAACAGGGACCTGACATTTCCCGGAATACGGATTCCCGGCATACAGAAAATGTCTTTCTGTATGCCGGGAATCTTTCTGCCTTAATCCCTGCCTGTCAATCGTCTCCTGACAGGTGGCATTCTGTCAGGAGGTCTTTCTTCGCTCATGCACAGTGCGTTCCGGCCATCCGGATATATTGCCGGTGAGGATCGCGTGGAACATCCTTTCGCGGACACCGGGGTGTTCTGTATTGAGCTGTTTTAAAAGTTCTTTCGCATACTGTCTCTTTGTATGGCCGTCTACCGGGCACTTGCTTTTTACGACCGGCAGGTCATATTTATTCTTAAAACCGATCACGTCCATCTCATCTACATACATAAGAGGACGGATCACAGTCAGATCCATGCGGTCCAGATAAGTCCTGGGAGAGAAGGAATGGAACCTTCCTTCAAATATCAGGGAGAGGAGCATGGTCTCGATGATATCATCCTTGTGATGCGCGTATGCCACCTTATTACATCCCATTTCCTTGATCGCCTGGTTCAGGGCGCCTTTGCGCATTTTGGCGCAGAGAGAGCAGGGATTGCTTTCCTTACGCACATTGAAAAGAATGTCATAGATATCCGACCGGACGATCTTATACGGAACTTCCATCTCACGGCAGAGATCCTGGATAGGCGTAAGATCAAAATCCTCAAATCCGAGATCCACTGTAATAGCGCTCAGCTGAAATTTCTGCGGATAGAACCTCTGAAGTCCATGGAGAGCGTAAAGGAGAGTAAGGCTGTCCTTCCCTCCGGAGATCCCGACCGCGATATGGTCCCCATCCTGGATCATATTGTATTCATCAACTGCCTTGCGGGCATAACTCAACAAACGTTGTAACTGCATATTATTTATACCTCCCTTAATTTGACAGCTCCGGCTGCCTGTCTGCGGCGGTTCTCATCGATCGCTGCATAGTGCTTTTTCGTTGTGTTGACGTCCTTATGTCCAAGGACGTCCGCGACAAGATAGATATCCCCTGTCTCTTTGTAAAGGGCAGTGCCGTATGTGCTCCTGAGTTTATGTGGGGTGATCTTTTTATTGGGAGTCACTTCCCGGGCATATTTTCGGACCATGTTCTCAACAGCCTGGACCCCCATACGCCGGCGCTGCGTGGAAAGAAAAAGGGCATTTTCATGTCCGGGCAGAGGAATGGTGTTTTTCCTGGTTGTATAGAGATAAGATTTAAGTGCATTCTCCACCTCTTCGCCAAAATACACGACCATTTCATTTCCACCCTTGCGCGTCACCTTGATCCCATTGTTTTTGAAGTCAACATCCTGTATATCCAGCCCGACACATTCAGATACACGGATCCCTGTCCCAAGCAGAAGTGTCAGGATAGCCAGGTCACGGTTTTTTGTTTTCTCAAAATACGCTTTTCTCTGTCCTGTAAGATCATCGCCGCCATGATCTACATAGTCAAGCAATTTGGCAACCTCATCAGCATCAAGGCGGATGATCGCCTTCTCATGGAGTTTTGGCATATCTACAAGGAGAGTCGGATTTTTCGCGATTGCCTGTCTTTTATAGAAATATCCGTAAAAACTTCGGAGTGCAGACATTTTACGCGCAAGGCCTTTTTCCGTGTTTGTGATCTGCTTATTATCCTCATTTTCATAGACCTTCAGATATTCCTGATATTCCTCGATATCGACCGGCTCCAGTTTTTCGAGATCTGAAAGGGTAAACCGGTCCATAGTGTAATCCTTATAGAGCGGATTATTTTCTATAAGAAAATGAAAAAAAACGCGGATGTCATAGGCATAGGAAATACGCGTCCTGGCTGAAGTGGTCGGCTCCACGGCCCGGAAATAATCTCTGGCAAAAGGAGGAAGCGTCTTCAGGACAGCGCGCAGCCTCAAAGTATTATCGATATATTTCTGTTCATGATATGTTTTTGTCTCCGGATAATTGTCTGTATTCCCCATATTAAAAACCCCTTTGTTGATCTGACTGATCCTTGTATATTATAGCTGATATATGTTTTTTTGTCCATATCTTTTGGAAAAATCAGTATTTGTCGTATAGATTGATATCACTATCCTAACAGCTCGATTTCTGTACGCACGCAAGCAGCCGGAATATTGGCGTCCTTCTGGAGACCAATATCCCGGCTGCTTTGGAGTGTATTATTTATATCAATACATAGGGATGTATATTGATACCGATATTATAAAACGGATCTTTTTCTGTTGATCCGGCTTTGAAAGTTCCTGCCAGTTTCAATTATGGAAGGAACTCTGTATCATTATATGCGATCATCAGATACTGGCCGGCCTGTATATCGTCCGAATCAAGATTGTTCATCTCTTTCAATACCTGCACATATTCCTGTACAGAATCGTATTCGGATGTCATCGTGCTTTCTGCGATATCCCAGAGTGTGTCTCCCGGCTGGATCTCAATGCTTTTGTAATATTTGTAAACTGTATCCGTATCATCCGTATCCTCATGCGCTGAAACAAAAAATGAGCCGTATAATACGCATATGAGTAAAACCATGAAAACACCTGCTGACAGACTGAAGATTCTCTTTTTCATTGTACTGTTGGATACTTTTTTGTTCATCTTTGCTTCTCCCCTTTTGTGCGCGGTTTAAGTTGCATTTTTAAAATTGTATACCAGTATACATCAATCCGAACATTTATTCTCTGCAAACATCTGTTCTATATCCGTATTATAATCCAGGAACACATGTTTGTCAACAGAAAATCGAACATATTTTCGTAAACAAATGTTTGCTTTTTCTTTATGAGTATGGTACTATAGTAACTAGAAAAAATATCGGAGGAAGTTATGGCACAGGGTAAAATAAGTAAAAAACAGCAGGAAATTCTTGAATACATTAAAAACCAGATCCTACAGAGAGGATTCCCGCCGGCCGTCCGTGAAATCTGCGAGGCAGTGAACTTAAAGTCAACTTCATCAGTCCACTCCCATCTTGAGACACTGGAAAAGAACGGATATATCCGGCGCGATCCGACGAAGCCCAGGGCGATCGAGATCCTGGACGATACGTTTAATCTTACGCGGCGCGAGATGGTCAATGTCCCGATCATCGGTCAGGTGGCTGCCGGGCAGCCGATCCTTGCAGAGGAAAACATTGAGGACTATTTTCCTTTCCCGGCTGAACGGATGCCGAATAAGCAGACATTCCTGCTGAAAGTCAAAGGGGAAAGCATGATCAACGCAGGGATACTCGATGGCGACTATGTCCTTGTCGAACAGGATGCCACTGCTTCCAACGGCGATATGGTGGTCGCTCTTGTGGAAGACAGTGCAACAGTGAAGACATTCTATAAGGAAGAAGGCGTATTCAGGCTCCAGCCGGAAAATGACTTTATGGATCCGATCATTGTGAAAGAAGTTTCGATCCTCGGGAAAGTGATCGGGGTGATGAGATTTTTCAAATAGTTACAGGCGATGCAAAAAGCAGCAGCATTCTTTACCGTTCTGATAAAGAATACTGCTGCTTTTTTAATATCGTCTGTCTTTCCTGCTTTTTACAGTTCTTCCACTGAGATATCCTTCCCGTCCTTCCAGATCCTCTCCAGATCATAAAACAGACGGTTTTCCCTGTCAAACACATGGACAATGATATCGCCGAAATCGAGCAGCACCCAGCTCCCGGACGCCTGGCCTTCTCTCTGCTTCAGCGGATACCCCGCCTTATGGAGCTCTTCTTCCACGTTGTCTACAAGAGCATTCACCTGGCTGTCACTGTTTCCGTTTGCGATGATAAAGTAGTCTGCCAGCACGGAGATCCCTGTGATATCAATGATCTTGATATCTTCTCCTTTTTTGTCGCTGAGCGCATTGTACGCAATGCGCGCCATTTCTTTTGACTGGTCCATTTCCTTCCTCCTCTCTTCTGTCATTTATAAAATTTACATGTACTTACTTTGTATATGATCACTTATAAAATTCGTATGTGCTCACTGTCATCGGGTCTACCGATTTTCCGCCGTCCTTCAGATAGCGGACGGTACGCCCGGCAGACAGGCATACTGCCCTGTCAATGTCCTGGAAAACGATCCCTCGTATCTCTGAAAGCCCCGGTATTTCCCTGCGGTTCGGCTCGATATAGTCTGCGATATAGATGATCTTCTCCAGCATGCTCATCCCCGGGCGGCCGGTGGTATGATAAGTGACAGCGTCAAGTATCTCCCGGTCTTTGATCCCGTATTCATGCTCCGCCAGATATGCTCCCAGTCTTGCATGGATAAGCGCCGGCATTTCCAGTTCAGATCTTGTCAGGTCTATGCCGTATCTGCCGCAGAGCCTGATCTGCTCTTCCGCGGGGCAGTATTTCCCACAGTCATGGAGAAGACCTGCGGTCAGCGCCTTCTGGATATCAGCGCCGTAGCACATGGCGAGCGACGCAGCGGTATACATTACACCCACTGTGTGCTCGAACCGTTCTTTTTTCAGTTTCTTTTTCAGTTCTTTCCTGATCTCAGCCAGCCTCTCAGTCATATCTGTTCATCCCTTTTCCCTTACATTCTCTGTCTGTACAGCTCATGTTCCGCAATATATCCGGCCACCTGGTCCGGCACCATATAGCGCGCGCTGAGGCCTCTTGACGCCCTCCTTCGGATCACAGTGGAGGAGATCTCTACGAGAGGCGCCCGCAGAAGCTCGATCCGTGCCCCGTAACGGCTGCTCAGATAGTCGATCTGATCGTGCATGCTCTGCACATCCTTATCATCGCGCATGGCAGCCAGGATCGTGCATGTGGGGAAGATTTCCTGGAAATTTCTCCATTCTTCGATGGCAAACAGCGAGTCCGCCCCTAAGATGAAATAGAAATCATCCTCAGGATATCTCCTGTTAAATTCCCGCATCGTACTGTAAGTGTATGAATGTTCTTCCGTCTCTGCCTCATAAAGGCAGACTTTGAAATACGGCACGTCACTCACCGCCAGCTTTACCATTTCTATCCGATGGTGCAGGGCTTCCTCTGTATACTCTGTCTTCTTATGGGGAGGATTCCCGTTCGGCATGAACCAGATCTCGTCCAATCCGAATTCTTCATAGGCAAATTCTCCGAGAAGGAGATGCCCGATATGGACAGGGTCAAAGGTACCTCCCATGATTCCGATCTTCATACGCGGTTCTTCTCCTTCACTTCCTATAAGGGGAGATTGATCTTCTTTTTGTCGTCCTTTCCCTCACGGTACAGCACGATCTTTTTCCCGATGACCTGCACCACCTGCGAGCGTGTGCGCTCTGCAATGATCTCAGCCAGTTCTCTCGGATCATCCGCGCAGTTTTTAAGGACACTGATCTTGACCAGCTCTCTTGCTTCCAGCGCTTCCGAGATTGCTTCCGTCAGCCCGGGCGTCATGCTGGATTTCCCTACCTGGAAGATGGGATCCATGGTCATCGCAAGGCTTTTCAAATATGCTCTCTGTTTTGTCGTCATTTTATGCTCCTTATTACTTATAATAATCAAACTGAAGCCCGTACATCCTCACTGTGTCGCCTTCCTGGATGCCTTTCGCCTCAAGCTCATCCAAAATGCCTGTCTCTTTTAAGAACTTCTGGAAGAAGGCAAATCCCTTCTCCGAGTCAAGATTCGTATATCCGAGCATCTTTTCGATCTTCGGGCCTTCCACGACATACACGCCGTCTTCTACTTCGACACTGTACGGGAGTTCCTCGTAGATCAGCTCGTCCTCCGGGAAATATTCCTGCTCAAAAATGACCGGAGGCGTGTCGATCTTATCGAGCTGGGAACTCACATAATAGAGAAGCTCAGAGACGCCCTGTCCCGTCGCCCCGGATATTGCGAATACTTTGATCCCTTTCGGTTCAAACTCCTGTCTCAGACGTTCCACAGGATCATCATCCGGATCATAGATCAGATCCGTCTTATTTGCCGCGATGACCTGGGGACGCTCTGCGATCTCAGGATTATAAGCCTTTAACTCTTCATTGATCTTATAGATGTCTTCGACCGGATCTCTTCCCTCTGACCCTGCCGCGTCAACTACATGGATCATAAGCTTTGTGCGCTCAATGTGGCGGAGGAACTCATGCCCCAGCCCCACGCCTTCGGAAGCGCCCTCGATCAGCCCCGGGATATCAGCCATCACAAACCCTTTTGCCCCATCCAGGTCTACAACGCCGAGATTTGGGCTCAGAGTCGTGAAATGATAGTTGGCGATCTTTGGTTCTGCGTTCGTCACTCTGGAAAGAAGGGTTGATTTTCCCACATTCGGGAAACCGATCAGGCCTACGTCCGCGATCACCTTCAGCTCCAGCCTGACCTCCAGTTCTTTTGCAGGCTGACCCGGCTGTGCATATTTCGGCACCTGCATCGTGGCAGTGGCAAAGTGCTGGTTGCCGAGCCCGCCTTTTCCGCCCTTTAACACGACCTGTCTGCGGTTGTCCCCGGACATATCGGCAATGACTTTCCCTGTGACCGCCTCCTTGATGACAGTCCCTTCCGGCACATAGAGCACCAGGTCTTTGCCGTCTTTCCCGTGGCATCTCCTCTTTCCGCCGGGCTCACCGTCCCCGGCAGCATACTTCCTTTTGTGGCGGTAATCAGAAAGTGTGTTCAGCCCTTCATCCACCTCAAAGATCAGGTCTCCGCCGCGTCCGCCGTCTCCGCCGTCCGGTCCGCCGTTCGGGACGTACAGCTCCCTGCGGAAACTGCAGTGCCCGTCTCCGCCCTTGCCGGAACGGATGTAGATTTTCGCTCTGTCTGCAAACATAATAACTCCTTTTCCTGTAGGTCTATAAGTTCCTGCTGGTTTACAAAAGCCCCAGACATTAGTCTGGGGCCTGATCCTGCCTGTTATGCGAGTGAAAATATTTTCCAGCCTGTTATTCAGCTACCGGATAGATAGAAACCTGTTTCTTGTCTCTGCCTTTTCTCTCATATCTGACTACACCGTCTACCAGTGCGAACAGAGTGTCATCACCGCCGCGTCCAACGTTCACGCCCGGATGGATCTTTGTCCCGCGCTGTCTGTAAAGGATGTTGCCAGCTTTTACAAACTGTCCGTCCGCTCTCTTCGCGCCCAGTCTCTTGGACTCGGAATCACGGCCGTTCTTTGTAGAACCAACTCCCTTTTTATGAGCAAAAAACTGAAGATTCATTT
>ERZ1643246.1271-NODE-1271-length-28033-cov-7.492709_pt1 | contig 28033 bp, 22 predicted proteins | sample MGYA00579265_ERZ1643246 | MGnify/ENA primary metagenome ERZ1643246 (study PRJEB29033, sample SAMEA4952261) | chicken gut metagenome | biome: Broiler Chicken; feature: Gastrointestinal Tract; material: Caecum | place: Ireland | collected 2018 | study: Broiler...
TAGCTTGTTTCAGTGCGCCATTTTTCGGCCGCCCTCTGCTTTCTTTCACACTAACCTCCTTTTTGCATATATGGCTGGGCTGTCAAAAAGTATCTTGACCCCCGTGATGCACGGATTGCTCCATGCCAACGCAGCGATCATAATGGTTTGATGTTTGTATGATATAAGTGGCAGGCCACTTTGTGGCCGCCGCCAACATCCATAAGTTCCGGTTTTTCCTGCCCGCAGATCTCCCTGGCAAAGGCACATCTGGCCTTAAAGGGACAGCCTGGCGGAGGGTCAATGGGCGATGGAACGTCTCCCTGGAGCACAATCCGGCTGCTCTCTCTCGCCTGAATGGGGTCTGCCACCGGCACTGCTGAGATCAGAGAGCGGGTGTATGGATGCAGCATATGGTCAAAAAGCTCATCCACCGGGGCATACTCGATCAGGTTTCCCAAATACATTACGCCTACCTGGTGAGAAATATGACGGACCATGGACAGATCGTGGGAAATAAACAGGTAGGTAAAGCCAAATCGCTCCTGAAGCTCCTCCAGAATATTGATCACCTGAGCCTGGATGGACACATCCAGAGCAGAGATCGGCTCATCGCAGACGATAAACTCTGGCTCCGCCGCCAATGCTCTGGCGATTCCGATCCTCTGACGCTGTCCTCCGGAAAACTCATGGGGATAGCGGTTTAAGTGGTCCGGCTTCAGACCTACCATCTGGATCAGTTCCCGCACCCGGTCTCTGCACTCGGCCGGTCCGTAAAGCTTCAATGCCCGGATAGGCTCAGCGATAATGGACTCGACCGTCATTCTGGGGTCCAGGGAAGTGTACGGGTCCTGGAAGATCATCTGCATCTTTTTCCGGAAGGGCAGCATCTGCGTGTCCGTAAGGTCCGTCAAATCCTCCCCCTGGAAAATGATTTTGCCTCCCGTGGGCTGATACAGCTTTAAAATCGTCCGCCCCACGGTAGTTTTCCCGCATCCCGATTCTCCTACCAGACCCATGGTCTTTCCTTCCGGGATGGCAAAGGACACGCCGTCCACCGCTTTCAACTGTCTGGGTTTTGAGAACAATCCATTTTTTACAGGAAAATACATCTTCAGGTCCTGTACCTTCAGGCATGTCTTTTCATTTTGACCGCTCATCCCAGCTTCACCTCCCCTCTTGCCGCCTTTACGGAGCGGTTGTGGAGCCAGCAGGCGCTCTCATGCTCCGGACCGATTTTGGTCAGCCCGGGACAGAACTTCCGGCACAGTTCCATGGCATAAGGACACCGGGCCGCAAAGGGACAGCCCTCCGGAGGATTTAATAAGTCCGGCGGCGTTCCGTAGATCGGGACCAGCTTTTCCCTGGTTTTCTTTGGGATAGAAGCCAGAAGGCCTGCCGTATAGGGGTGGCCGGTGCGGTAAAAAATATCCTCCAGGGAACCGGACTCCATGATCAGGCCCCCATACATGACCAAAACCCGGCTGCACAGGCTGGAGATCACGCCCAGGTCATGGGTGATCAGAATGACGGACATGCTGCTCTGTTCCTTCATCTGGCCGATCAGCTCCAAAATCTGGGCCTGGATCGTCACATCCAACGCTGTGGTCGGCTCATCTGCGATCAGAAGCTTGGGGCCGCAGCAAAGAGCAATTGCAATCATCACCCTCTGCCGCATTCCGCCGGAAAGCTCATGTGGATACTGCTTCAGCCGCTTCTCAGGGCTTGGGATCCCCACCATTTCCAGAAGAGCCCTGGCTTTTTCATCGGCTTCCTTCCGCTTCATTTTCTTGTGGCGCATCAGAGGATTCCGTATCTGCTCGCCAATGGTAAACAAGGGATTCAGGCTGGTCATGGGGTCCTGAAAAATCATGCCGATCTCATTTCCCTGGACCTTGCGCATCTCCTGGCTGGTTTTTCCCAGAAGGTCCTCCCCGTCCAGACGGATGGCCTCCGCCTCCATCCGGGCATTGTCCTCCAGAAGTCTCATGATGGAGAGCATGCTGACGCTTTTGCCGCAGCCGGACTCCCCCACAATTCCAAGACTCTCCCCCTTCTTCACATCAAAGGAAATCCCCCGCACCGCAGACACCTTTCCTGCCGCTGTGTCGAAGGCCGTATGAAGATTTCGCACTTCCAACAATAACTCGCTCATGGACATTTCCTCCCGGGGATTCTACTTTTTCAGTCGCGGATCAAGGGCATCCCTCAGTCCGTCCCCTATAAAATTCAATGCAAAAATGGTGATGCTGATGGCAAAGGCGGGAAACATCATCTGGTAGGGATAGGTAAACAGATATTCAATGGCATCATTTGCCAGAGTACCCCAGCTGGCCTTGGGAACCTGGATCCCGATTCCAAGGAAACTCAGGAAGGCTTCCTGGAAGATGGCCTGGGGGATCAGAAAGGTTACGGTCACGATGATGGAACCCATACTGTTTGGGATCAGATGGTGGATCAGGATCTGCCATTTGCTCTGGCCGCAGACCTTTGCCGCAAGGGCAAAATCCTGCTCCCGCAGGGTCAGGATCTGGCCACGCACCATCCGGGCCGTGGTAATCCAGAAGGTCAGGCACATGGCGATGAGGATACTCTGAATGGTATTGCCAAGAAACATCATGATCAAGATCAGATACAAAAGACTGGGAATTCCGCTCAAAATATCCACGATCCGCATCATGACCATATCCGTCATCCCGCCCATATATCCGGCGATCCCGCCGTAAAAGACGCCGATGACCATATTGATGGCCGCCGCCGTAAAGCCGATGGTCAGGCTGATCCTGGCCCCGTACATGGTGCGGACGAAAATGTCCCTCCCCATCTTGTCCGTCCCGAAGGGATGAGCCAGGCTGGGCCACTCCAGCATATGTGCGAAATCAGTCTGGTCATAGGTATAGGGGGAAAACAGCGGCACAAAGATGGCCAGCAACGTGATCACCACGATCACTCCCAGGCCGAACATAGCCAGTTTGTCCTTTTTCAGGCGGAGCCAGCAGTTTCTCCAGTAGGAGACGCTGGGCCGGTCAATCTCGTCCAGCTCCCGCTCGTCATCCGCCAGCGGAGCCAGCAGCTCCTGAGGGATCTCATCCTCCATGGAGTATCCGCCCTGCTTCATATGATTTTCCATTGAATGTCACCTACTTTGTAATTTTCACTCTGGGGTCAATGATGGCATAGAGAATATCCACGATCAGATTGCATATGACAATCATCGTCCCCACAAATATGGTCAGTCCAAGTGTAACGGAATAGTCCCGGTCGCTGATCGCGGAAACAAAGTATCTTCCAAGGCCGGGAATACTGAACAGCTTCTCAATAATAAAGGTTCCCGTCAGCAGAGCCGCCACCATGGGTCCTACATAGGTTACCACCGGAAGGATCGAATTTTTCAGCGCGTATTTTCCAACCACCTGAAATTCCGGCACTCCCTTGGAACGCTCGGTACGGATGTAATCCTGTCTCATGGTTTCCAGCATGCTGGAGCGCATCAGCCTGGTTATGTAGGCGATCTGGGAAAATGCCATGCAGAATACCGGCAGAACATAATGTCTCCAGGAGGTCAGCCCATAGGACGGGAAGATCTTCCACTTTTCACAGAACAGATACATCATCAGCACGCAGACCACAAAGCTGGGAACCGACACGCCGATGGTGGCAAAGACCATGGAACAGGCATCCGGCAGTTTTCCCCGCTTGACCGCAGCTACCATCCCCAGAGGGATTCCCACGGCCAGGGCTAAGATCACGCCCCAGGCGCCTACCGAAGCGGACACGGGGAAGCCGTTTGCGATCAGCTCGTTAACCGTCGTATCCTGCCGCTTAAAGGAGGTCCCCATATCTCCGTGAAGGAGATTATTCAGATATTTCACATACTGCACCGGAACCGGGTCGTTTAATCCGTACTTGTCCGCGATCTGGTCCAGAACCTTCTGGGGAACGTTCCTCTCCTCCGCCGGGCTGAAGGGCCCGCCGGGAATGGCATGCATCAGGAAAAATGTGATGGTCACCAGGACGAAAATCGAAACCAGTCCTGCTCCCAGACGTTTCAGAATATATTTCAACATATGTTACCGCCTCCTGAAATTCCGGCCCTCCATTTCTGCCTTGGCCGCATAAAAAAACGATGCCCTCTCCCAACTTGAAGCGGCATCGCTTAACCTCCTTATCACTTCCGTTAAAAAATCATGGGCAAAAACCTGAACGGTTACGAAAAATTATACCCACTGCGCTATTAAAAGTCAATACAAAACCATTGATTTTTCCTTTTGCTCCCTTTATAATCGGTAACAGTTCAGACCTTTAAAAGCCATAAAAGGAGCTCAAATTATGAAAGTTTATATCAGCGCAGATATTGAAGGAACAGCCGGCACCACCTCCTGGGCCGCAACGGAGCTTGGGGACAAGGAACATGCGGCGGCGGCCAGGGAAATGACCCTGGAAGCCGTGGCTGCCTGCGAAGGTGCCCTTCAGGCAGGGGCTGACGAGATCTATGTAAAAGATGCCCATGACAGCGGCCGCAACATGGATTTGTCCCTGTTTCCAAAGGAAGCAAAGGTCATTTACGACTGGTCCCTGACACCGGATTCCATGATCGCCGGGCTGGATGATTCTTTTGACGCCGTTCTGTTTGTTGGCTACCATTCGCCAGCCGGCCTGCCCGGAAGCCCTCTCTGCCACACCATGAACCGCGACAACAGCTGGGTTAAGATCAACGGAGAGCTGGCCTCGGAGTTCACCCTCCACGCTCTTCTGGCCGCCTCCAGAGGCGTTCCTTCCGTTTTTCTCTCCGGCGACCAGGCCCTCTGCGGACATGCCCGCCGGCTGGTGCCCGGCTTGACCGCCGTTGCTGTCAAGGACTGTCTTGGAAGAGCCACCGTCAACCTCTCTTCTCAGATGGCCCTGGAGCAGATCCGTGAAGGAGCCGCCCGCTCTCTGTCCCGTATAGAAGGATGTCTGCCAAAGGTTCCGGAGGAGCTGACTCTGGAAATCCGCTTCAAAGACTATTTCCGGGCCCTGAGAGCCTCCTATTATCCCGGCGTAATCCGGCTGGATGACTTTACCGTCTCCTTCACCGCCCGCACCATAGACCAGCTGATGACTGCCCGGATGTTTATTCTGTAATTTTTTTCAAAAAACTGTTGACATTTCCCGAAACTTCCGCTATAATTGCTTTTGCGCTGTTGAGATACAGCAATGCGTCAGTAGCTCAGCTGGATAGAGCATACGGCTACGGACCGTAGTGTCGGGAGTTCGAATCTTCTCTGGCGCGGATGAAAAGCCCTGTAAGTGTAAAGTTTGCAGGGTTTTTTGATTTTGTATCTCTGGCCGGCTTCCGGTCGTTAAAAAGTCAAACTTGCGTATCTTGCAAAAACAATCCGCATATGCTATAATGCCGTTAGGCTAAAGGATATTGGTAATCCAATCACAGACGGCTAAACGAAAACCCCGGAGCGGCTACTCCGGGGTTTTCTATTCCCATTTTTGTATGGCAGGGTTTACAGCCATAGGTTCGTTACCGGCTACTCATCTTTGTCGAACCATTTGCTGACGAGGTGGCTAACCGCACCAGCCATGACATTGATGATAAAGGATATTAGATGTTCCAAGCACAGACACCCCCTTTCCGTACCGGTATAGGGGCGGTAACATAAGCATTATAACATAGCCGCAGTAATCCCACAATTACAAAAGGGACCCGGGATTGATTCCGGCTCCATTCGCTATCAATCTGGATGCCGATGACAAAAACTGGATAGACCCTGAGCAGGAACGCACCATGGTCCTTACTCCCCCCGCTGCTCCCCTTCTTCAAAATTCCTCGTCTCATCCACAATATATACCGGCCGGTCCTTCAGTTCCGTAAAGAGGATGGCGATATACTCTCCGATGATCCCGATGAGAAAAAACATCATAGCAAACATAAAGCAGATCAGCACCACGATCGTGGCGTAGCCGCTGGGAGCCCCCCTGCGGGTCAGAATGGTGTAAACCATCACTGCCACTCCCAGAAGTCCCGAAAAAATCCCCGCATAAATTCCAAGCTTTAAAGGCATATTGGAAAAGCAAAGGATCGTATTAACGGAGAAGACAAACAGCTTTTTCAGGCTGTATTTGCTCTCCCCCGCCACCCTGGCCCTGGCCTCGTACTCAATGTGGGTGCGGGCAAAGCCGATATTCTGCACATATCCCCGAAGGAACCGCACTTTCTCACGGTAGCTTTTCCTGAGAATTTCAGCGGCGTGACTGCTGAGCCCGAAGAAATCCGAAGCATTTGGCTCCAGATGGACATCGGAAATGTGATTGATCACCCAGTAAAAGCCGGCGGAAGTAATGTTCTTGATCAGCCCGGCTGTCCTGTTGTGCGTGCGGACCATGGTGATCACATGATAGCCTTCCTCGATCTTCTCCAGGATTTTCGGGATATATTCCGGCGGATGCTGCAGATCCGCATCCATGCAGATCACCGCATCTCCCCGGCTGTAATCCAGGCCGGCAATCATGGCCGCCTCGTGGCCGAAGTTTCTGGAAAAGCTGACAATTTTCACTTTGGGATTCTCCTCTGCCAGCTCCTCTAAAATCTCCAGGCTCCCATCGCTGCTGCCATCGTTGACAAAGACCAGCTCATAATCCCAGTCCAGCCCTGCCAGCACTTTTCCCGTTTCCCTATAAAATTCTTTCAGCGCCTTTTCCTCATTGTAGACAGATACCACAACTGAAACTTTCCTGTCCATCGCACCCTTCGGGCCCCTTTCTCTGTCACCATATCTGAATTTCCTGTGTGGAGTGAGTCGGCACCCGCTTTTCCCTGGGCGGGAGTTTCATATAGTCTCCATAGACCTCGGTCAGGATCGGGTCCCAGCCCCTCGGTACCATCAGCCGTGTGTCCTCAAAATCCATGTCCTCCACCCGGTCGCACCAGTCTTTGTCCACTGTCACGTACATAAAATCCGGCTGGTAGGTACTGTAATAGCGCAGCCTGCCCTTACTCTTCCTGTCCTTTTTGGAAATGGCGTCCTGGAGCCGGAAAATTGCCTTCATGGGGATCAGCCTGCCCACGCCGGCCAGACCGGCCACCATCACCTTCTGGGCCGGGGTATACTTTCCAAAATCCAAATGGAAGCGATGTCCCATAGCCAGGCCGTATACAGCCTTCTGGAGAAACTTGGTCCACCAGGCTCCAAATTTCCCGGCAGGCAGGCGGTCGATGGTAAATAGATCCACCCAGATATGGTTCAGTTTTCCCTCATAAAATGCCATCTCCGGCGTATCCCCATGGCACCGGCTGTTTTTATAGATAATCCGGGGGGTAAAATCATAGAATGCCCGTCCTCCCCGGAAGCTGTCCGGCTCCAGAAGCTCCATGTGCTCCGGCAGTTCTCTCCCTGCCACCTTCCGGAACGCCTCATACTGGCTCCTGGTCATGGCCACATCCGCATCGTCGTCCCAGGGAATGAAACCGTGGTGCCGGACTGCGCCAATCAGCGTCCCCGCATCCAGCCCATAACGGATTTTATATTTCCGGCAGATTCGGTCAATCTCCTTTAAAATCTCCAGACTGGCCTCATGCACCGCCTTCATATCATATGCGGTATTGGCTGTTTGTTCCAAAGCTGCGGCCTCCTTCCTAATGTCTTGCTACCTCCAGGCCTTCCCGGACGGTCTTTGCCATATAGTCGATCATGGGCTCCGTCATGCCGGGATACAGACCCAGCCAGAAGGTATGTTCCATGATCCGGTCCGTGTTGGCAAGCTTGCCGCAGATGCGGTAGCTTCCCTCCCGCCCCCTAAGTTCATCGAAACAGGGGTGCCTGGTCAGATTTCCCGCAAAGAGCATCCGGGTCTGAACCTTGTGGCTTTCGATATAATCCACCAGTTTTCCCCGGTCCACGCCTTCTCTGCAGGTAATAAGGAAGCCAAACCAGCTTGGGTCGGAGCCGGGGCATGCCTCCGGAAGAATCAAGCTCTCCTCGGTCCCCTTTAATCCGTCCTTCAGCCTCCTGAAGTTCTCCCTGCGCCTCTCCGTAAAATGGGGGAGCTTTTCCAGCTGAGCGCAGCCAATGGCCGCCTGCATATCCGTCACCTTCAGGTTGTATCCAAAATGGGAGTACACATATTTGTGGTCATACCCCAAAGGCAGCTGCCCGTACACCCGGTCAAACCGGTGATGGCAGGTGTTATCCTGCCCTGGCGGGCACACGCAGTCTCTTCCCCAGTCCCGGAAGGAACGGATGATTTTATGGAGGAGCGGGTCATTGGTGTACACTGCACCTCCCTCGCCCATCGTCATATGGTGAGCCGGATAAAAGCTGGAGGTGCCGATATCCCCGATGGTGCCTGTAAAGCGGGTTTCCTCCCCTTCCGGTCCTTTTACGGTATAGAGGCTTCCCAGGGCATCGCAGTTGTCCTCCACCAGCCACAGATCATGGCGGCGGCAGAAATCCTTCACCGCATTCAGGTCAAATGGATTTCCCAGGGTGTGTGCGATCATCACCGCCTTGGTCTTAGGAGAATAAGCCTCCTCCAGCATATTGACATCTATGTTGTACTGGGGAATGGTCACATCCACGAACACCGGAACCGCCCCGTACTGCACCATAGGCGCTACCGTGGTGGGGAATCCGCAGGCCACGGTAATCACCTCGTCCCCTCTCTTTACCCGGCGCTCTCCCAAAAGAGGGGAGGTCAGGGCCATAAATGCCAGCAGATTGGCTGAGGAGCCGGAATTGGTAACGGAACAGAACCTCACCTTCAAATACTCCGCCATCTTTTTTTCAAATTCATCCGTATAGCGCCCTGCAGTCAGCCAGAAATCCAGGGAGCTGTCCACCAGATTCACCATCTCCCGGCTGTCGTACACACGGGAGGCATAGGAAATCCGGTCTCCCTCCTCAAAGGGCTTCTTCTTGTTGTGAAAAGTCTCGCAGTATTCCGCCACCAGGTCCAAGATCTCCTGCCTGGCCTGGGACTCCGTCTTATTTTCAAACATGAATTTCATTCTCCTTCATCGATTATACTGTTTTCGTCGGCAGCCGCTCTTGAACCCTTCCCGGATCACAGGGAAAAGAATTCTTTAATCTGCCGGTCCATCGCCTTTGTCAGATCTTCCCCTGCCAGCCACGCCTTATACCAGAGGACTGACCGTTCCACCGCCTGGCGGATGCCCGTTCTCGGCCTCCAGCCAAAGGTCTTCTTCACACGGGAGCAGTCCAGCTTCAGAAAATTCGCCTCGTGGGGCCCCCCGGCAAAATGGTTCTCCCAACGGGCGCCTTCTCCCCAGCACTGACAGAACAGCTCCACCAGTTCCCCGGTCGTTACGCAGTCGCAGTCATCAGGCCCTACGTTGTAGTATCCCTGCAGCGATGGATCCTCCCACTGAGCCATGGCAATGGTCAGGTACACTGCCAGAGGCTCCAGCACCAGCTGATAGGGGCGGGTAGAATGGGGATTGCGCACACCGATCGGCCTCCCCTCCTTCATAGCCCGGACGCAGTCGGGAATAATGCGGTCGTTGGCAAAATCTCCGCCGCCGATCACATTTCCCGCCCTGGCAGTGGAGATGGCGCAGCTTCCCTCCTGGAAAAAGGATTTCTGGTAGCTGTGGGTCACCAGCTCGGAGCAGGACTTGCTGTTGGAATATGGGTCATAGCCGTCCAGAGGGTCTGTCTCCCGGTAACCATACTCCCATTCCCTGTTTTCATAAACCTTGTCCGTGGTCACGTTCAAAAAAGAGCGGACACAGCCGCTTTTGCGGATGCACTCCAGCACATGGACCGTTCCCATTACATTTGTCTCATAGGTGTACACCGGGTCCTTGTAGGAGTCCCGCACAATGGGCTGAGCTGCCAGGTGGAACACGATCTCCGGCCTGGCCTCCTCAAAGACCTTCTCCAGATGTTCCAGATCCCGCACATCCCCAATCACGCTTGCAAGCCCGCTGCCGATGCCGGCGATTTCAAACAGGCTGGGGTCCGTCGGCGGCTTCAGGCTGTACCCGGTCACCTCCGCTCCCGCCAGTGTCAGGATCCGGCACAGCCAGGACCCCTTAAATCCCGTGTGGCCGGTGACCAGCACCCGTTTTCCCCTGTAAAATTCCTCTAATCTTTTCCAATCCATCCCTTAATCCTTCCAAATCTTCCATGGTGCCTGTCCGGACTGCCACAGACTCTCCAGCTTCTTCATTTCCCTCTGGGTATCCATACACTGCCAGAATCCGTCGTGGTAGAAAGATTTCAGCTGTCCTTCCGCCGCCAGGCGCCGCATGGGCCCCTGCTCGAATACGGTGGTATCGTCCTCCAGATAATCGAAAATTCCGGGATTCAGCACCATGAAGCCGCCGTTGATCAGCACCCCGTCGCTTTCATCCTTTTCCCGGAAGGAGAGGACCGTATTGTTCTCGTCAATATCCAGCACGCCCTTCATCTGGCCAATGTTCACAGTGGTGATGGTGGCAATCTTTCCGTGGGACTGGTGGAATTTCAGCAGCGCCGCCAGATCCACTGTGCTGACACCATCCCCGTAGGTCAGCATAAAAGGCTCATCCCCTGTAAAGGGCCGGATGCGCTTTACCCGGCCGCCGGTCATGGTGTTTAGTCCTGTATCCACCAGGGTCACCTTCCAGGGCTCCGCATAATTGTTGTGAACCTCCATCCGGTTATTTGCCAGATCAAAAGTCACATCGGACGTGTGAAGAAAATAGTCCGCGAAAAATTCCTTTACCACATACTGCTTGTACCCCAGACAGATTACGAAATCATGGAATCCGAACTCCGAGTAATATTTCATAATATGCCATAAAATGGGCTTGCCCCCAATCTCAATCATGGGCTTTGGCTTTAAATGGCTCTCCTCGCTGATTCTGGTGCCGAATCCGCCGGCCAAGATAACCACCTTCATGTTCATTCCTCCTCGCGGAACACATTCCAGTGATTCTCTTCCAAAATCTGGTATGCATTCCTGATTTTATCATTCCCGTTCCAATATTCAAAAAAGTCCGCCAGCTCGTCTCCCTGAGCTTCAAATTCTTCATCCGTAAGCTTCGGAACCTCAAGAGCCCGCTCTGCCCTGGCCTCAAACCATTCCTTGCGGTATGGAGCCATTTCTAATTCATGATAAGTAGTATAACCATTTCCCAGAAGGATTGCAACCGAGAATATGGCCGCCAGGGTGCGCCCCACCATCCAGAACTTCTGCTCAATCTGCAGAACCAGTGCAAAGGTCAGGAGAATCCCAAAGATTCCCACCTGAAACTGCAGGGTGTAGCGGGAGGAATTCAGGGCGTAGGACTCCTTCTCAAAAATATACCTGGTCAGAAATACCAGCAGATGATTCAGTCCTCCTCCCAGCAGCAGCAGCATAGGCATGATGGCCCGCTCGTAAAGACGGTAGCGGATATTCATCCAAAGAGCCGCAAGGTATCCGCAGATGACGAACAATCCGATTCCGTAGCAGGCCTTGTTGCTGAGAAGCCCGCTGTTCATCCAGTTGGTCAGTTCCTCCCCTCCCACCAGGATTCCCGCAAAGGACTTTAACAGAAAGCGGATGGGAAATGTGGGGTGATCCATCAGAATCACCCACAAAGGCCGCCCCGTATCCCCTGCATGTTCCTCGACCACATAGGAATTGCTGAGAACATAGAGCAGCAGGGGGATCAGCGCACAGAAGAACCAGGCTATAAACCATCTCTGCTCCTCCTTCTTTCCCTTCTGTCCGCAGCGGATCAGGCAGTACAGATAGGACACCAGCAGCACCGCCGCATAGCTTGCCCCGTAGGGTCCTGCGGCTCCCAGGATGATCAGCCAGGGCAGGATACAGAGCCTGGCCTTGTCTCCCTTCTTTCCCTCGCCGCTCCAGACCCGGTCCAAAACCAGCTCGTGGTAGTAAAAGCCTGCAAAGGCGAGAAAATGGGCCCAGCCGCTGCCGTTGGTGATCATCTCCCACTTGTTCAGGCTGAACATCACCGCCATGAGGATCACAAACCACATAAGCCCCAGCCTGCGCCTTTTGCAGTATGAACCGAACACCAGACCTGCCAGTCCCAGCCCCACAGCGCCCAGCACCCGGTCCAGGGTAACGGAAAATCCGAAAAATTCCACGTTGATGATCCGTTCCAGATAATTGATCGGGATTCTGGTCAGAACATCGGGAACCAGAAATTTCTTCAGATCATACACATCGGGCAGATAGCTGTTGACCAGCCGGATATAATCAGAATAAACCACATCGCAGGTGGACTGGGCAATATACCAGCACACAAACACCGTTCCCAGAATGGGAAGCAAAATATAAATGAGAGATTTAAGCTTTTCTCTTTCCATGACTTTACGAATCTCCTGTTTTCAGTAGCATTCAACCGCACGACTTTTACTCCACGCTGGGGAACACCAGCGCCGCCAGACGGTAGTCGCTTCTCTGCTCCGTGGCATTCTGGCTGTAAAAATTAAAGGCAAACGTCAGCTGCACCCGCTCCCAGGGCTCTGCCTGGATCTGGGTATTGACGACGCTGGAAGTTAATGGAATCACCTTGGTCTCCCGGTCCCCCACGGTAATCGTGATTTCCTCCCCGCCTTCCATGATGCCGGGGAACATAATCTCCAGGTTGATGATGCCGCTTGCTCCGGCCATCACCGTGATGCAGCCCCTCTCGTCCATCCAGTGGTCCTTGTAATAATAGCCGTACTGGGTGCTCAGCTTCATGGTGCGGACCGCCTCGGTAATGTCAATGTACTGGTCGTAGTCCGGGTCCTCCTGGAGGATGATCATGTTTTCATCCACCAGGCCAAAATCCCACACAGAGCTGATAAACTCCACATTGGTCAGCTCCTGGGTCCGATCCTCCTTTTGAAATACCTTAAAGAAGGTTCTGGCCGTAAAATCACTGACCTCATAGCTGTTGCCGATGATGTAGACCGTCTTTCCCTCCATATTTCCGTATTTCTCATGGGTCACCTCTGCCAGGGAATTGTATCTGGCCTGTTCCGGAAAAAAGTAGATATTGGGAAATGCATAGGTCCTCATAAACAGCTCCACCGGGAGCATCAGGACCGCATAGCCCAGCAGCAGGATTCCCCATGGAAAAAACCGCTTTAAGTAAAATTCCGGCTTCACCTCTCCGGTAAGAGCCCCGTACATATAGGCCATAAACAGCAGGGAGGCCGCCAGGGAAATGTAGATCCAGCGCATCTCAACCCGGATGGTCACACAGGCTGCCGCAATGGTCAGGCCGATGAAGACGACAAAAAGAGCACCGTTCGCCAGAAGCCTGCCTCTCTGGCCCTTGTCCTTCTGGCTGAGGATTTTCCAGATAAATCCGATCACCAGCACTGCGATCAGCAAATCCGCCAGCAGGATCAGAATCTTCACCGCCATGGGATTGCTGCCCCAGGGACAGCCGTTTAAGTAATCCGGCCCCGCATTGATCCCGAAGACATAGCCGATTTCACTGAGGGCATGTTGGAAGGCCTCCCCGATGGAAAACGTCTCCGCCACCTGGGTCCGCCCGGTCCCCGCCGGCATCACCGTTCCGATGGCAAAAAAACGGATCATCTGCATCAGGAGAAAGGAGCCAAGAGCCGCTCCCCACATAGGAAGCCTTCGGCATTTCTTCATCAGCAGAACGAAAAGCAGAAGAGGGAACAGAGCCATATACCGCTCATGGACAAAGCACACCCCGAAATACAGGGCACAGGCGGCGTAAAATCTTCCTTCCTGCTTCTCCTCGTTGAGATACCGGAACAGATACCAGAGAATCCCCAGCCCCATCCAGAGAGCCATGGTCTCCATCAGCCCCAGCACCTGGCCGATCTGGTAGTAGGACAGGCGGCTGGCCAGATACATCAGGCCGCACAAGAATCCCGCCCCCTTGGAGCCGGAAAGCTTTCTGCCCATAAAATACATGGTCCAGGCCACCATAGTGTTCAGCACGATATTGATGGGAACAAACCAGTTTACATGCGTTCCTACAAACATCATCTCCAGCCATGCGGCCAGATAATGGAGGAAGCGGAACCGGGTGCTGCCCACCGGAAATACATACTGGAGAAAGCTCTGTTCTCCATAGCAGGACCAGAGATAAAGATCATCCATATAAAGGCCTTTAATCTCGATCCCCCGGTTCAGCCAAAAAGCAGCCCCCAGCAGGATTCCCATAAGAATCACATGGTCTTTCCACTGGCTGTCCCTGCCTGTCCGGGCCCGTCCCTGATTTTGTGTCTTATCCATTTGAGAAACGCCTCCTCTAACTGTACTCCTTGTAAGCTGTGCGGTATCCTCTCATCAGCAGCTCCACCACCGGTCTGGGCCAGAACCGCTCAAACATCTCCCTCTCCTCCAGCTCTCTTTTATGGCTTCGGATACAGGCCTTGGTAGCGGCCCCGTCGTGGACCCGGTAATAGAGAAGGGGCCTCTCCTCACAGATCCAGCGTCCCGGCTCATTCGCCAGCCGAAACATGTTGTCCCAGTCCAGAACAAACGAGTAGTCCGAATGGATCAGCGGCTCCCCTATCTTCTTTTTGCAGTAGGTGGTAGCCGGGCAGCAGATGGAATTTCCAAACATCAGGGAAAGCTTCTTCACCTGGGATAGATGGCTCAGCGCCCTTGCCCGCAGAGGCAGGCGCAGCAGACGCTTTACAAGCAGCAGCTTATCCCAGGAAATAAGCCTTTCCCCCTTCACGATCACATAATCACTGGTAAATACGGTCAGATCCGGATAGGAGAGAACCGCCTTTGCCAGTTGTTCCCCATACTCCCTGTGGTAGAGATCATCCTGATGGGCCAAGGTAACGAAATCTCCATCCGCCTTCTCCCAGGCAAAGTTCCAGTCGTCCCGGATGTTGCTCTGTCCCTGCCGGACATAAACCGGCACCCCGTACTTTTCCCCCATTTTGGTCAAAAAAGCGCTGGGGGTGGAGGTACAGATCATGATTTCAGATGGCCGCGTCTGGGCCTTCAGGGAACGGAGGCAGGCCTCCAGATAAGGGGATTCCCCGTAGGCGCAGACGGCAAATACATGGGTGTATGACATTGTGGTTTCTCCTCTTTGCGAAATCGTAATTATTACCTAAAGTCATCCTTGATGATATCCCAGGCGCCGTCCAAGCTGAAATATTTCTTCATGTAATCCTGGGTTTTCTGCTCCATCTGGCGGCACAGGTCCGGATTCTGATAGAGGTCAATGGTCTGGCGGGCAAAGCCCTCCGCCGTGTCCTCGATCTTTAATGCCTGCTCCACAAAGGGGATCCCCTCCGCTCCGATGGAGGTGGTGATCACGGGAGCCCCGTTGTAGAGGGCCTCCAGCACCTTTCCTTTCACTCCGGCGCCGTAGCGCAGCGGCACCACTACCACACGGCAGGTGGCGTACAGACGCTCCAGCTCCTCATCGCTGACAAAGCCCTTGATCACGATTCCGTTGTCCGGCTGCTCCAGGGCCTTAATCTCATCCGTCACCTTGGAGCCCACCACATAAAACTTCACATCCGGCAGTTCTTTCCGGATATCCGGGAAAATCTCCCTGGCGAACCACAGCACCGCGTCCGCGTTGGGCGGATGCGCGAAGCCTCCCACAAACAGCAGTCCTTCCCGCTTCTCAAAGTCCTCGTTCAGCTTCTCCTTGAAGGTGTCGTAGACATAGAGGGAGATGGCTTTTGCCCGGATGCTGGCATCAATGGAATGGATCACATTGATCTCTACATAAGAGGGGTAGTAGGACATATCTGCCTTGTACATCATGGAAAATTCCATGGACTTCCAGTAGTCCGCCTCCCGCTTGGTCTCAATCTTTCCGTCCAGCTCATATTCCCGGTTCAGGCGCAGGAAATGAAGGTCATGACCGAAATAAATCACCTTGATCTTGGTGTAATCCTTAATAAAATCCACATACTTGGTGGCAATGTGGGGCCGGTTCAGATAGGCAAAGGAAATTTCATTTCCGTTTTTCTTCAGCCAGTCCCAGATTCCGGCAGCATACCAGTCACCGTAAAGGACCTCGATCCCCATCTGCTCCAGGGCAGTGGTGTACGGCTCCTCGTGGAGGAAATTGTCCCCCAAAAACTTCACCACAAACCCCTTCTTCAAAAACATCTTCATATACAGGTAAGTGGCCTTGGAACCGGCATCCTTGTCAAAGGTAGGCACATAGTGGTCCACCACCAGGATCATCTTTTTGCCCTGGCTGCGCTCCCTGGCCCTGAAGGGATTGGGGTTGCCGTCATTGACGCACTGGCTCTTTAGCTCCTTCGCCCACTTCTCCTTAAATTTCTCAGCGTTCTCCACCTGATAGCGCTTCAGCCCTGTGCCATTTACATCTGTTCCATTGGAAATCCCCTCAAAGTGAATGACCTTGGAGCGGGGCTGGTACACCACCCGGTATCCGGCCTTTCTCACCTCAAAGGCCAGGTCCGTATCCTCATAGTAGGCCGGAGCAAACCGCTCGTCAAATCCGCCAATCTGCTGCCACAGAACTCTGGGAATGAGAATGGCGGCGCCGGAAATATAGTCCACTTCCTTCACATAGTTGTACTCCGGCTTTTCCGGGTCATCCAGACGGCCATAGTTCCACCCGGAGGCATCGCTCCAGATGATTCCTCCCGCCTCCTGAAGCCGCCCGTCGGGATAAACCAGCTTGGAGCCGGCGATCCCGATGGTGGGGTCCGCCTCCATCATACCCACCAGGGAGGACAGCCACCCCTCCGTCACTTTGGTGTCATTATTCAGGAAGAAAATGTATTTGCCCCTGGCCTTCTTCGCCGCATTGTTGCAGTTTTTCAAAAAGCCCTGGTTGGTGCTGTTCCGGCAGATGACCAGCCCGTCCACATATCGGTCCAGATGGGCGGTGGCATCCGTGGACACATCATCCGCAATGATTACCTCGTAGGTGACGTCCTTCGTATATTCCAGGATGGACTGAAGGCAGGCATAGGTATAGCCCACCTGATTGTAGCAGGGGATGATGATGGAAACCATGGGACCCTCCCATCCGTTCGCCCCCTCTTTCCCGTCTCCGGGCACCTGCGGAAATGAAAGACGGCCGTACTGCATATAGGCATCCCCGATCTGGAAATCTCCTTCGATCCGGTTTCTCCCCTCTGAAGTAGCGTAAAGACGGCCGTAGCGGACCGGGTGCTTGACGGTGTTAATCCCATAATTTAAAAGCTTCCGCTTCCTGGTTCCCTTGGGGAACGCCTTGTTGACCTGAACCCCCAGCTTTCTCCTGGCCTTAAACACCAGGGCCTCATGGCCGTTCAGGTAGGTAGCCAGCTTTCCCAGCTCATCGATCTCATGGCGCAGGTCCTTGATCATCACTTCCAGGTTGGTTACATGGTTGTTGGTCAGCCGCTGGACCTCCTGCTCCTTGCGGATTTGGAGATTCTTCTCTTCCACCTCCGCCTGGAGCTGCAGGATCCGGTCCTTTGCCCGGGCCAGCTCCTCATCCCGTCCTTTCAGCTCTTCCAGCGTGATCACTGGATGGCTGTATCCCGCCAGATAGCCCTGGTTTCCGTCCCCGTGGACGTATGCCTGGAAAGATCCTTCCATACCGGCATACACTGCGGCAAGCTCCTGGCTGATTCCAAACGCTTTGAGGAATTCCTGGACGGAGGAACAGTCCATTCTCCCCTGATAGCGGTTATAGAAATAGTACAGCAGGCGGTAGCGCACAAAACCTGCCGGGATCGGAAAATCAAACACCCACTCGTAGTCGATGGCGCAAAGTTTCCCCTCCGCCTCCATCCAGTTTTCCAGCAAGCCGTCCAGGTTGGTTACCGGGCTGGAAATGCCGCCAATATCCGGAATGGTTCCAAACACCTCCGTAAAGGCAGGAGTGACCTCAAAAGGTTCTCCCTGTTTCTCCGCCGGTCCCAGCAGAAAATCCAGGGCCTCCTTTATGGCTTCCACCGGGACCTTCCGGTCCTGGATCTCATCTGCCAGCTTCTGCTCCAGGGTACGTCCCTGAAGAAAAGCAAAGCGTGCCCTTCTTCCGTCCTCAGAAATCTCCGGCTTTAAGATATCCACCTGGGAATTGATTTTTTTCAGCTTCTCATACTTATCCTGAAAAGAGCGGATGTGGGCCGCTCCTTCCGGCTTTAAGGCCATTTTTTCTACGATGCGCTTTCCGCCCTCTTCCAGGATCTTCGTGCTGATCTGAAAGGCCGGCTTTCTGGTGCGGTTATACTTGGCAAAAATGACCCTCTGCTCCCTGGCTCCCTTGGAGGCCACTGCCAGAAAACTTTCCGCGAAGCGTTCAAAATCCCCTTCCCCGATCAGCTGGTCATAGACCTGTCCTTCCGGAAGGCAGGCATAGCGTCCTTCCTCATAAGCCGTACAGGGAGACGGAAGGTCGCCCTGGGACGGCAGATACCGGTGGGAATAGATCGCCCCCGGAAGCCGGCCGTCCGGCACGGGATAATAAAATTCCGCCTGGTCCAGGCCGGCCCCCTGCAGGGCCCGGCGAAGCTGGCCCAACGTGCAGACTGCCTCATCTGTTGAACGGGGCGCGCCGGAAAGAGCAGGAAGCCCAAGAGAATTGGAACAGGCTGTGACCATGCGCCCGCCTTTTGCCAAAAATGGCACCAGCTCTCCCACCTGCTCCTCCAGGCTTTTTTCTGCTGAAGGATGAAGAAGAAAAATCCACTGAAATTTCTCTTCCGGCTTGATCTGATCGAGTTCCCGCAGGAAACGGATCGAACCCCTCTCCTGATTCCGCCTGCGGTTTACCTCGCTGTTCTCATCCAGCTTTTCCAGCACTGTCACCTGGCCGCAGCGTTCTGCCAGAAGGCCCGTCAGAGCCCCGTAGCCGGAGCCGATCTCCAGCACCTGGTCCTCCTTTGAAAAATCCAGCCATTCCAGCAGGTTTTCCCTTCCCTCCGCCAGGGCGTAAAGGACCTGGGGCCGTTGGTCCTGGGCCAAAGCCTCGTCCAGCCCCTGACGGCTCTCTCCATATTCTTTCATTAAATCCAGGATTTCATAGCTTATATCACTCATGACTGTTCCCCGTTCTCACATTTTCCATAAATCGCTCCACAGCCTCTGCCCGCTCCCGCTCCATTTCTTCCAAGTCTTCCTTCTTCCTGGAAGATACGGAAAGGTAGAGCTTCAGCTTGGGCTCTGTTCCGGAAGGCCGCAGGATCACCGTTCCGCCGTCCTCCAGCACATATTTCAGCACATTAGACTTCGGCAGTCCTTCCAGGCCCTGTTCATAGTCCAGGACCTGCTTTACCGCCAGCCCTCTGATATTTGCTCCCTTTGCCCGGAAGGCCTTCATGATCTCCTCCATCTGCCGGGCTCCCGCCGAACCCTCAAACTGGTAGGAGTGCTGGGTCTCCAGACAGCAGCCGTATGTCTCGTAAATCCGGTTCAGCCGTTCCAGAAGAGACTCCCCCCTGGCCAGGTAAAAGGCAGCCATCTCGCAGATCAAGAGGGCGGCGTTTACCCCGTCCTTGTCCCGCACATAGGTGCCGCTCAGATAGCCGCAGCTCTCCTCAAAGCCAAAGATAAAATCCAACTCCCGGCCCGCCGCCTCCAGCTGTCCGATGTATTCTCCAATATATTTGAAGCCGGTCAGCAGATTTACCACCTGAACGCCGTAATGGGCTGCAATGGTCTCTGCCAGGGCCGTGGTTACGATCGTCTTGGCCATCACGGGATGTGCCGGCATGGTACCGTTTTCCTTCCTTCTGGAGCAGATATAGTCCAGAAGCAGAAGCCCTGTCTCATTGGCGGAAAGGCGCTGATAGCCGCCTTTTCCATCCTTTACGGCAATTCCAACCCGGTCGCAGTCCGGATCCGTAGCCAAAAGGAGCTCCCCCTTCAGCCTTCCGGCTAGGGCAATCCCCAAGTCCATGGCCTGGGGCACCTCCGGATTGGGATAGGGACAGGTCGGAAAAGTTCCGTCCGGCTGCTCCTGCTCTTTCACCATATGGACATTGAAATATCCCATCTCCTTTAACACCCTCGTCACCGGCTCCAGGCCCGTTCCGTTTAAGGGGGTATAGACAATGGCCATATCCCGGCAGGCCTCTGTCTGCTCCGTGAGAAGAGACTGAGCCTTCACCGCCTCTATATAAGCAGTCACGGTGTCCTCCCCGATGACGGAAATGAGCTTTCCCTTCACCGCCTCCTCCAGCTCCATGCGCTTTACATCCCGGAACACATCCAGCCTTCCAATCCGCTCCGAGATTTCTCCTGCCGCCTGGCTGGTAATCTGGCAACCATCGGCGCCGTAGACCTTGTATCCGTTATACCGGGCCGGATTGTGGGAGGAGGTAATCATAATTCCCAGACAGCAGGAAAGCCGCCGCACCGCAAAGGAAAGGCAGGGCGTAGGCATGAGCCTTGAAAAGATCTTCACCTCCACGCCATTTGCCGCCAGTACCTGTGCCGCTGTCTCCGCAAAAAGCCGGGATTTGATACGGGAATCATAGCTGATAGCCGCCCGCCGTTTTTCCTCAGGAAAATGGGCGCAGATATAATCAGCCGCTCCCTGGGTGGCCTGGGCCACCGTGTACAGATTCATCCGGTTGGTGCCCGCTCCGATGATCCCCCTGAGTCCCCCCGTTCCGAAGGACAGGCTCCGGTAGAAGGCATCCTCGATCTTCTCCGGTTTTCCCTCCATCTGCTTTAACTCCAGGGCTACATCCACATCCTCCGTGGCCTCCCGGCACCACCGGCTGTAAACCTCTTCCATTTCTGCGTACTGCATGCTGTATGTCTCCTTCTGTCCCTTTTAGGGCTGCTGGTACTTGATCTTGTCGTGGGCGCTGATCTCCTCCCCCAGCTGCACCTCAATCATCTGCAGGCGTGTATCCGCCTTCACCTTATGTCTGCAGCCTGCGGGGATCCGGATCACATCCCCCGAAGCCACCTGCCGCTTCTCTCCGTCCAGGGTCACTTGGCCGGAACCGGAAATCACCGTCCACACCTCGTCCCGGTGTTCATGGCTGTGATAGCTCATACTCCTGCCCGGCAGAATGGTCACCCGGATGGTCAGGCTGCATTTTTCCACATCAACGATGCAGAACTCACCCCAGGATTTCTCCGCAAAATGAACCTGGCGGTTGATGGCGTCCACATAGGGCTTCATAAAATCGGAGCGCTCCCTGGTGGAAACCAGGATTCCCTCCGGACTGGCAGCCACCACCGTGTCCTTTAAGCCCATGCAGAGAATAGGCACGCTGAGCTCGTTGACAATGTGGACATTCTCACATGTCTCATCGCAGCTTCCCTTGCCGTAGATCCGCTCATCCATCTGTCCTGTCAGGGCATTCCAGGTTCCCAGATCCTCCCAGCGTCCCTTAAACCGGAGCACTGCCAGATCCTTTTCTTTCTCCGCCACCGCGTAGTCGAAGCTGATCTTCACCGCATCCTCATACCGGTCAAAGAGGTCCTGATAATCGGCAAAATCCAGGATCTCATGGGCCTTCTTCATCAGGTATCCCAGCTTGAAGGCAAAAACGCCGCCGTTCCACAGGGCGCCCTGGCGGATATATTCCCTGGCCGTCTCCGTATCCGGTTTCTCCTTAAAGGTAAGCACCTGGTCCACCCGCTCTTTTCCCCTGGGGATAATATAGCCGTACTTCTCGCTGGGACAGTCGGGCTCAATGCCCATGAGGACCAGGCTGGCCCTCCCCTCTGCCGCCAGGCGCTCCAGTTCCTTCAACGCCTCAAAATAGCTCAAATCCACAAAAGGGTCCACCGGGCACACCACAACCGGCTCCTCCTCCCCCAGCTTCTTCACATCCCGCAGGTAAGCCGCCGCCAGGGCGATGGCCGGAAAGGTGTCCCTTCTGCAGGGCTCGATGCTGATGTCCACCCCGTCCCCCAGCTGGTTGCGGATGGAAGATACCTGGGCCTTGGCCGTGGCGATGGTGATATTGGAATCCGGGGCCACCTGGCGGATCTGGCGGTACACCCGCTCAATCATAGATTCCATCTGCCCCTGGTCATTCTTCAAAATTTTCACAAACTGCTTGGAGCGGATTTCATTGGAAAGAGGCCACAGCCTTTTTCCGGAGCCGCCGGAAAGCAAGATGATATTCATGACGTTTTTTCCTCCTGTCCTTCCAGTTTCTGCGCCTTTACCTGGGACTCCATGTCGTAAACGCCCACTGTATTTTTATTGGAAATCACCGTGATGCTGGTTACATCGTAGAGCCTGTGGTACACCACATGCTCGCCCTGCTCAAATCCGGTGCAGCTCATGCTCAGCAGGTACTCCCCTCCCTGAAGATTCATCTTCTGGGTAAATTCCACCACATAGGAATCCCCCGCCTTCACCGGACGGATGTCTGTTCCTTCATATAAGGTATTGGTGCCCGTCAGCTCCGTTCCCTTCTTATCTTTAATCGTATAGGTAAAAATAGGGGCTTCCAGAGAAGCGTGGAAACGGATGCACTCCCGGATGGTAAACATCTCTCCCTTTAACAGCAGATTGGTGACATTGCCTCTCTCGTCCAGCAGTCCCAGATCGTAGATCTCCGCCCGTCCATCCCCGTACTCTGTCCGGTCCGGATTGATGGCCAGCTTGTCCCGCATAAGAGTGCCGTCCCCGCCTTCCAGGTCCATTCCCCCGGAAAAATCCGACAGTTCCACCTGGCTCTCCTCTCCGGAAACCCCATTTTCCTTCTGCTCCGTTTTCCCGGCGTGTCCCTGCTTTCTCTCCTCTGCCAGCCGCAGCTCCTCCTTCAAGGCGTCCAGCTTGCCCGCCAGGATCTTCTTGTACATATCCACAATAGGACCGGGCTTGCCCTCCGCGATAAACTCTCCCTTATTCAAAAGCACTACCCGGTCGCAGTATTTGATGATGCTGCCCATATCGTGGGTCACCATCAGGATGGTGGTACCGCTCTTTCGGATCTCCTCCATCCGCCGGTAGCACTTGGACTGGAAAAATACATCTCCCACGGAGAGGGCCTCGTCCACGATCAAGATCTCCGGCTCCACATTGATGGCCAGGGCAAAGGCCAGGCGGACAAACATACCGCTTGAGTAGGTCTTCACCGGCTGATACACAAAATCTCCGATCTCCGCAAAGTCCAGGATTTCCTGCAGCTTGGCATCCATCTCCTTTCTGGTGTAGCCCATCATGGTGCCATTCATGTAAATGTTCTCAATGCCGGTGTAGTCCATATTAAAACCCGCCCCCAGCTCCAGAAGGGCGGAAATCTTTCCGTCTACCTCCACCTTGCCTGTGGTGGGGGTCAGAACTCCGGTAATGATCTTTAAAATAGTGGATTTTCCGGAGCCATTGGTCCCGATGATCCCCACGGTCTCCCCCTTTTTCACCTGAAAGGAAAGGCCGTTCAATGCGTAAAAATCTCTGTGATAATTTTTATGGGTAATGCTGACAGTCTCCTTTAAGCGGTCGATGGGCTTTTCATACAGCCGGTAGACCTTCGTCACATCCTCCACCCGGATTGCCAGACTCTGTTCCTCTTTATTTCCAGACATGCTTCATTCTTCCTCGTTTTTCATTAATCGCAGATTCACCCACTTTAGGCATAAGTATAGCATAGAACCCGAAAATTTAATACCACTTTTAAAAAATGTTAAGATTTCGGCCTCCTTGCCTTTTGGGAACTTTTGTGCTATATCAATTATGGTGACTTGGTCACAGATGCGGCCGTTAAAATATAGTATAGTAGAGCCATCGATACGAAATACTAAAAGAATCACATAGAAAGATACGGAGGAATGAATTATGGCATTAGAACATCTGACAAGCAGCAATTTCAACGAGAAGATCAAAGCGTCCGGTGTTGTGGTAGTAGACTTCTTCGCAACCTGGTGCGGACCCTGCAAGATGCTGGCTCCCGTTTTGGAGCAGGCAGCAGACCAGATGAAGGACGTATCCTTTTATAAGGTAGACATTGACGAGGAGCAGGAGCTGACCAACCAGTTCAAGATCATGTCCGTTCCCACCCTTCTGTTCTTCAAGGATGGAAACCTGGTTGTCCAGAACAGCGGTCTGATCCGCATGTCTGAGCTGGAGCAGCTGATCGCAAAGGCCCGCGGATAACGCGATATTTTCTTTAAATACGAAGTTTTAAGCATGAAAACGCCGGAACAGCTTCCACAAGTTGTCCCGGCGTTCTTTCTGTTCATGTTCCTGTTTAGTAGTGCAGCAGCACAAGTCCTGCCCCGATGGCCCCGTTTAAAGCCACCAGAAACACCACATCGTACCAGTGTACCCTGGTGATATAATAATAGGTCCGTTTTCCATCCCCGTCGAATCCCTTGGATTCCATCGCCATAGCGATGCTCTCCGACCAGCGCAGGCAGTTGACCATAGCCGCAAAGAGCGGTTTGGTGGAAAAAAGCCCCGTTTTCATGCCCCGGACAGAAAAAGCCAGTTTGGCATTGCGGTACTCCTCCCCGATGTGGGGCATCAGGTGAAAAGCCGCCAGAATTCCATAGGCGAACTTGGGCTTCAGCCCGCACTGATGCATCAGGCTCTGGATAAACAGCTCCCCGTCGGTGGTCAGGGAAAAGAGAATCCCCAGCATGGCAAAGGCCATGACGCGGGTGGAAAGCTGCATGGCGTTGTACACCGACAGGCTGGAGTTCATGGCTACCTGGAAATTTTCAGATCCGGCCACGCTTCCCCCGGTACCGCTGGAGTGGAGCAGACCTGTCATAAACAGGCTGGCCGCGGCAATGAAGGCAGGGATCAGAATCTTTCCCATGGTGGAAAGCCTGGCCCTGGAGAAAAACAGGAGCAGCACCAGACACAAACCGCAGACTGCCAGGTTCAGGGTGACCAGGTAGGAAAAAGCCAGGATCAAACCCGCGATCAAAATGGCCACCGCCTTTAAAAATGGATTCAGTCCGTTCATAAAACGTGCATCAATTCTCTGCTCCATTTTGCCCTCCTTTCTCCTGCTCATCGCTTGAAACCCGAACCAGCTTCCGGTCCTTCACTTCATAAATCACGCTGCTGACCGCATGGGCAAGGGCACGGTCATGGGTCGCCATCAGCACCGTAAGCCCATCTCTTCTGACCTTTTCCTGAAGCTCCTCCATAATTGCCATGGTGGACCGGTAATCCTGACCATAAGTAGGCTCATCCAGCAGCAAAAATTCCTGATTTCCTGCCAGGGACGCCAGCACGGCAAGGCGCCTCTGCTGTCCCTGGCTGAGCATATAAGGGGAATATTTCCGGTATTGTCCCAGCCCATAGCTCCTGAGCTGTTCCTCCACCTGCTCCTTTTGCTCTTTTTCATCTTTCTGAGGCTGCCAGCGGCGGTAACTCTCCTCTACTTCCTGATACACATTCTGAGTAATAAACTGATTTCCCGGATTCTGAAATACAATTCCCATATGAAGGAACCGTTCCTTGGGCCGGACAGAAGAAATTTCCTTCAGCCCTCCGCCAAAATCCGCCTTGATCGAACCTCCGTAGGCCCCTTTCCCCAAAAGCGTGTAAAATAAAGTGGTTTTTCCACATCCGGACGGTCCCAGCAGGGCAGTGATCCTCCCCTTCGGGATCACTGCACACGCTTCATCCAGCAATCCCTTTACCGAGGCCTTTTCCAGTACCAGAGCCGGCACCTCCGCTCCTTCCTCCTGCACCTTTTGTTCATAACGGCCCGGATAATAAAGTCCCTCCCGGTCGAATAGGGAGCGATGGCTTTCAAAATTTTCCCGGTTAATTCCCCTCTCCAGTATCTTGCCGCCCTTTCCCATCACGATGATCTCATCCGCCGCCGGCAGCCAGTAATCCAGGCGGTGGTCAATGGCTGCTACCGTAAGCCCTTGCTCCCGGTTCTGACGCACGATCCACTGAACAATTTCCCTTGCACCATCCTCATCAATGTTGGCAAAGGGTTCATCCATCAATATGGCTTTTGAACCCAGCAGAAAAAGGCAAGTCAAAGCAGCCTTCTGCTTTTCCCCTCCGGACAGCGTATAGAGCTTCCGGTCCAGAAAAGGCGTCATATCCATTTTTCCGGCCCACCGCTCCACTTCTTCATCCATCTTTTCTACCGGCACACAGATATTTTCCAGGCAGAAACGCAGCTCCTTGCGAAGCGTATCCATACAGAACTGCAGATCCGGATTCTGAAACATCATGGACAGATAACGGCTCCTGGCCGCCGGACTCATCTCTCCTGCCGGCTGGCCGAACAGGCGGACCTGGCCCGAGGACAAGATCCCTCCGTTCTCCGGGTACAAGCCGTCAGCTACTGCCGCCATAGTGCTCTTGCCGCAGCCGCTGTTTCCCGCGATCACGGTTATTTTCCCCTGCGGGATCCGAATGCTGGCATCCTCCAGCACATTGTGCTTCCCGTGCTCAAAATACCGGAAGGTCACATGCTCCAGCTCTATGGCCGGAACAGATGTAGGAATTTGATCCATCTTGCTCTCCTGCCTTTTAGTCCTCGTCAAAATTGTCGTACTGCTGTCCAATTGCATAGCCCTTCAGAACTCCGGCTTTTGCCAGTCCATCCGCCAGCTTCTTGGTAATCACCCCGCAGAACAGCAGAGAGCTCAGCAGACGGATCACCAGCATAACCACGACCAGCCACAAATCCAGCTTATAGTAAGCGGATGTGTATATATTCCAGATAAAGCTGATGATCGTCGTTGTGGTGGAGGAGATCAGGACCGTCTTCATATCGTACTTTTTATACCCGCCGATGGCAAATCCAATCTCCGTTCCGATCCCCTGAAAGAATCCGGTCAGAAATACTCTGGGGCCAAACATATTTCCCATCAGTACCTCCAGCAGAGCAGCCAGCATCTCCGCCACCACACCGGTTCCAGGCTTGCGGATCACATACAGGGCAAACATGCCCGCCATAAACCAGATTCCATATATAGGCTCATAGCCGGCCGCTCCCATTCCGAACGGGGCAAGCGCCGTACACAGGGCAGTCCCCACATAAACCATTCCCAGATACAAAAAGGAGAACAGTACTCCCGCAATTCCTACCATCAAAATGTCCTTCAGTTTCCAGTCGAATTTCATAATCTTCCATTCCTTTCCAATTTCTTCTGTCTGTTTTTCCGTCTGCTTATTCCGCCGTGGGGCTGTTGACCGACAAAGTGATTTCCAGAATATAATGGCTCAGATTTGCCCCGCAGTAGGCAGTCGCCTTGTCAAAGTAGGCAAATAGGTCCTGCACATCTCCCTCCAGAATGGTGGCGTAATGGGAGGATTTTTCATATACGCCGCAGTCGATGGCCATGTTCACCACATCCGCAATATACTTCATATAATCCGGTACTCCCATTGGATAAAGGGCGATCTTGCAGGCTACCGGAAAATGGATATCTTTGATCTCCGGCTCGTTGAGCAGCACATCATCCTCCGCCAGAAAGCTCTCCGCATCCGTGTCGCCGGGACAGCCCTTGGAAACAGTGGCTTCCATGGTCATATGAACGCCCTCATGGTAGGCATGGACCATGCAGGCCTTTACCGCATCCAGCACATGCTCCCGCTTTCCCCGGTAGATGGTGGAAAGCTTGTCCGTGGTGGACCACACCTTGTCCGTATGTACTTTCTCAATGGCACCTAAAATCACATCCACGAAACGGTCCGTCATAGGGGAAAGAGAAAAGCGGCAGCCGGTAATCTCCTTCGTGGCCCCGCTGCAGCCGCAGGCGCAGGAACCGTAGGTTACATATGGTTTCTTTTCTTTTTCAGACATAAAAATAAGCCTCCTTTAAATTCCCGCGATTCTCGCAGCAAAAGAGGCTTTTCTTCGTCTTTCACTCCCTACGCCGGTGTGAACCGGATCAGGTTAACGGGTCCGGCTTAAAAGCCGTCTCAGCCGCTGTGCGACACCCCGGGAAAATTTCTATTTTAATTGGAACCAATTTACTTACGGTTCCTAATTATAGTACCATCTTCCAGAAAATGCAAGTTTTTTGTGGTCTCTGCGTACAAAAAAACCCCGGGAGAGCAAATGCTCCTCCAGGGCTTAATTTACGCTTGGACACCGGTTTTCCCGTCCGGGAAAACCTTATATGATGATGATCGATTCAGTCGAAATTACTCAATGATGGAAACAACTCTTCCGGAACCAACGGTTCTGCCGCCCTCACGGATAGCGAAACGAAG
>ERZ1643246.1275-NODE-1275-length-27940-cov-6.216568_pt1 | contig 27940 bp, 22 predicted proteins | sample MGYA00579265_ERZ1643246 | MGnify/ENA primary metagenome ERZ1643246 (study PRJEB29033, sample SAMEA4952261) | chicken gut metagenome | biome: Broiler Chicken; feature: Gastrointestinal Tract; material: Caecum | place: Ireland | collected 2018 | study: Broiler...
TTTTGGCATGCCTCTCGCATACAATTTACATAAGCCTTTTATTCCGGTGCGCAAAAAGGGAAAGCTTCCCCGGGAGACGGTGGAGATGAGCTACGAGCTGGAATATGGAACGGCAACGATCGAGATGCATAAGGACGCCATCCGGCCGGGGCAGAAGGTGGTTCTGGTGGATGATCTGATCGCCACAGGCGGAACCATCGAGGCCGCTGCCAAGCTGGTGGAATCCCTGGGCGGAGAGGTTGTGAAGATTCTTTTCGTTATGGAACTGGCCGGGCTGAAAGGCAGAGAGAAGCTGAAGCGGTACGATGTGGATTCTGTCATCTGTTACGAGGGAAAATAGGGAGCAGGCCTGCGGGAAAGGAGCTGAGAAGAATGGATGCAAAGAGTTTCAGTGACAAACAGGAAAAGTTAAAAAATGAAATTGCAGCCGTGGACGCGGGCGTAAAATCCATGGAAGATTTTACCAGCCCCGAACAGCTCTATCAGGAACTGATTTCCAGTGTCCGCAAGTACCATCCCTCGGATGATCTGACCCTGATTGAAAAGGCGTATAAGGTGGCCTATGAAGCCCATAAGGGTCAGGTCCGCAAGTCCGGAGAACCCTATATTATACACCCCCTCTGTGTTGCCATAATCCTGGCGGATCTGGAGCTGGATAAGGAGAGCATAGCGGCGGGGCTCCTGCACGATGTGGTGGAGGATACCGTGATGACTGACCAGGAGCTGGAGCAGGAATTCGGAAGCGAGGTGGCGCTTCTGGTGGACGGCGTCACGAAGCTGGGACAGCTGAATTATTCCGCGGATAAGGTGGAGGAACAGGCGGAAAATTTAAGAAAGATGTTTCTGGCCATGGCCAAGGATATCCGGGTCATTCTGGTAAAGCTGGCCGACCGCCTTCACAACATGCGGACGCTTCAGTACATGACCCCGGAGAAGCAGAAGGAGAAGGCCAGGGAGACCATGGATATCTACGCGCCCATTGCCCAGCGGCTGGGCATCTCCAAGGTGAAGGTGGAGCTGGATGACCTGTCTCTGAAATATCTGAAGCCGGAGATATACTATGATCTCGTAAAGCAGATTAACCAAAAAAAAGATGAACGGCAGCACTTTGTGGAACAGATTGTGGAAGAAGTGCGGGCTCACATTGACGCGGCGGGCATTGAAGCCCAGATCAGCGGAAGAGCCAAACATTTCTTCAGCATCTATAAGAAAATGGTGAACCAGGATAAGACCCTGGATCAGATTTACGACCTCTTTGCGGTCCGGATCATTGTGGAGACGGTGAAGGACTGCTATGCGGCGCTGGGAGTGATCCATGAGATGTACACGCCGATTCCGGGCCGGTTTAAGGATTATATTGCCATGCCGAAGCCCAACATGTACCAGTCTCTCCACACGACGCTGATCGGTCCCAAGGGGCAGCCCTTTGAGATACAGATCCGTACCTTTGAGATGCACCGGACGGCGGAGTTCGGTATCGCCGCCCACTGGAAGTACAAGGAGGCCTCGGACGGCAAAAAGTCGGGGCCGGAGCAGGAAGAGGCGAAGCTGAGCTGGCTGCGCCAGATTCTGGAATGGCAGCAGGATATGTCTGACAACCGGGAATTTATGAACCTGCTGAAAAGCGATCTGGATCTGTTCGCGGATAATGTATACTGTTTCTCGCCGGCGGGGGATGTGAAGACGCTGCCCAGCGGCTCCTGCACCATTGATTTTGCCTATTCCGTCCATTCGGCGGTGGGCAACCGGATGGTGGGCGCCCGGGTGAACGGGAAGCTTGTGCCGATAGAGACAGAGCTCCACAACGGAGACCGGGTGGAGATCATCACCTCCCAGAACTCCAAGGGCCCAAGCCGGGACTGGCTGAAGGTGGTCAAGAGCACCCAGGCCAAAAACCGCATTAACCAGTGGTTCCGGCAGGAGCTGAAGGAAGACAATATTGTAAAGGGCAAGGAAATGCTGAACAGCTATTCCAAGCTGAAGGGGAAAAATCTGGGACTGTACCTGAAGCCTCATTACATGGACGCGGTCAAGAGAAAATACGGGTTCCGGGACTGGGATTCCGTGCTGGCGGCCATCGGCCATGGAGGGCTGAAGGAGGGCCAGGTGCTCAACAAGCTGACGGAGGCCTACGACAAGGAGCACAAGCGTGAGATCACCGACAAGGAGGTCCTGGAGGCGGCCAGGGAGACCAAGGCGGAGATTCCGGTCAACAAATCCAAAGGCGGCATCACCGTCCACGGAATCCACGATGTGGCGGTCCGCTTTTCCAAGTGCTGCAGCCCCATTCCGGGGGATGAGATCGTCGGGTTCGTCACCCGGGGAAGAGGAATCACCATCCACCGGACAGACTGTGTAAACATCATGAACCTTCCGGAGTCCGAGCGGGAGCGTCTGATCGAAGCGGAGTGGGAGGCCGGGGAGTCGGATGGTCAGCTGTACACCGTGGAGATCAACATTTATGCCAACAACCGGACCGGCCTGCTGGTGGATATTTCGCGGATTTTTACGGAGAGGAAGATCGATCTGACTGCCATGAATGTCCGCACCAGCAAACAGGGAACCGCGACGATTGACATGGCCTTTGACGTAAACAGCAAGGAAGAACTGAACACCCTGATCGAAAAGATACGTCAGGTGGAGAGTGTTCTGGATATAGAGAGATCGAGAGGATAACGCTATGGCAGAGATAATTGTACAGAATCAGGTTCTGGGAATGGTGGCCACCAACACGTATTTTCTCATGAACCCGGATACGAAAGAAATGCTTCTGGTGGATCCGGCTGATGAGGCGGAGGCAATCGAGAGAAAGGTGGCTGCCATGGGAGGAAAGCCGGCGGCAGTCCTGCTGACCCACGGCCATTACGACCATATGCTGGCGGCTGATGCGGTAAGAAAAAAATACGGGATTCAGGTTTATGCCCACGAGCTGGAGGAGCAGGTACTGGAAAATGCTTCCCTGAACCTGTCGGGATTCTGGAGCACTCCTTACACCATGAAGGCGGACTGCCTGGTGAAGGAGGGGGATGTGCTGCAGCTGGCCGGATACGAGATCCGCGTGCTGCACACGCCGGGCCACACCCTGGGAAGCGTCTGCTATTATTTTCCGGAACAGAAAATTCTGATGAGCGGGGACACCCTGTTTTTTGAATCCTACGGAAGAACGGATTTCCCCACATCCAGCGCCAGGGATATGCAGAAGAGCGTCCGCAGGCTTCTGGCGGAGCTGCCGGAGGATACGGCCGTATATCCGGGGCATCAGTGCTCCACCAGCATTGACATGGAAAAGAGGTTCAATCCCCTTGCTTAAGATACGTCTTTGGTTTAATATAAGAGACTACGAGTACGATGTGTACTCTCTGATCCGCGCCTTTTACCCCGGCTGCAGCATTTCCATGCAGGCGGAGGGGGAGGAAGAGCCGGAGGGGCCCTTCGATCAGACGCACCGGGTCTGGTATGGAGAGAGAGCCATTCGCTACGCGGTGGAGCAGAGGGGCAAAACAGAGCTGGAGAAGAAGACGGAGTTCCCGGATACTTCTGACCGGACAGAATATAAGAACCACCTGAAGCGCCTCGTATACCGCGTTCTCGCGGAGCTGACGGGGCAGGAGCTGCCCTGGGGCGATCTGACGGGTATACGTCCGGTGAAGATTCCTCTTCACCTTCTGGAGCAGGGAAAGAGCAACGGGGAGATTGCCGGCTATCTCAGGGACACGTACTATGTGAGCCGCGAGAAGACGGCTCTGGCCATCGCCACCGCCAACCGGGAGCGGGCGCTGCTGGCCGGCACGGACTGGCTGTCCGGATACAGCCTGTACATAGGGGTGCCCTTCTGCCCCTCTATCTGTCTTTACTGTTCCTTCGGCTCCCACCCGCTGAAACAGTGGGGACATCTTATGGAGCCCTATCTGGAGGCCCTGAAAAAGGAGCTGGCTTTTATTGCGGAGCAGATGGGGGACCGTCCCCTGCACACCATTTATATGGGCGGCGGCACGCCCACAACCCTGCCGGCGGAGCAGATGGAGGAGCTGCTACAGTTTCTCGCGGATACCTTCCCGGTGGAGACGGCAAAGGAATTTACGGTGGAGGCAGGGCGGCCCGACACCATAACCGAAGAGAAACTGGCGGTTCTGAAGGCATATCCGGTGAGCCGGATTTCCATCAATCCCCAGACCATGAACCAGAAGACGCTGGATCTGATCGGACGGAAGCATACGGTGGAGGACACGGAGAAGGCGTACCGGCTGGCCAGAAGACTGGGCTTTGACAATATCAATATGGATCTGATTGTGGGGCTTCCCGGAGAGGGCAGGGAGGAAGTGGCGCATACCCTGGAGGAGATGAAGCGCTTTCATCCCGACAGTCTGACGGTACATTCCCTGGCCCTGAAACGCGCCACAAGGCTGCATCTTTTTAAAGACCAGTATGCAGAGATCTCCTTTGAAAATTCCCAGGAGATCATGAGCATGACCCAGCAGTGCGCCGCGGAGCTGGGAATGGGGCCCTATTATCTGTACCGGCAGAAGAATATGGCCGGCAACTTTGAAAATGTGGGGTATGCGGCGGAGAACCGGGCCGGGCTCTACAATGTCCTTATTATGGAAGAAAAGCAGTCCATCATGGCCGCCGGACCGGGCGCGTCCACCAAATTCGTATTTGAGAACGGTACCCGCATTGAGCGGGCGGAAAATGTAAAAGATCTGAAGCAGTATATCGAGCGGATTGACGAAATGCTGGAAAGAAAAAGAGAGGGAATCAGACGATACCTGAAAGATTCCAGAACCGCGCCATAAAATACAGGAGAGGTGTCCTGCATGGCAGAAGAAAAAAAATATGAAAATCATAAGCATCTTTTGTGGTACAGTCTTTCCGAACACCTGATCCATGGCATGGACGTCAGCAATCTGGCCTGCGCGATCGCGGAAGAGCTGGGACTTCCGGAGGATGACTGCCATGAGCTGGCCAGGGCCGGGATGATCCATGATATCGGAAAGGTTACGCTGATGGGAGAACCGGAGCTGGAAGAGAACCCCATGGTGGTGGAGGAGATGCACTACATGCGGCTGCATCCCCACAAGGGGTATCTGGTTGCTCTCCGGAGCGGTTATTCGGACACAGTCTGTGAGAGTATTCTGTATCACCACGAGAATTATGACGGAAGCGGCTACCCCTACAATCTGGAGGGACGGAATATTCCGCTGGGGGCAAGGATCCTGCGGGTCAGCGATGTCTTCTGCGCCCTGACCTCAGACAGGCCTTACCGGAAGGCCTACGAGCCGGAGGCAGCGGTCCGTCTGATGATCGATGAGATAAAGAATTTTGATATGAAAGTATTCCTGGCCTTCCAGCGGGTCATTCACCGGGAAGGACGGAAAAGAGTCCGGCTGCCGGAAATTTCATTGGATGTGAGAGGAGAACTGAAAGAACCATGAACCTGAAAAAGAAACCCGTAACCGGTATGAAAGATATCCTGCCCAGGGAGATGGCCATCCGGGATTACTGCATCGGCCTGATCAAGGAGACCTACAGGAATTTTGGCTTTTCTTCCATGGAAACTCCCTGCGTGGAGCATATTGAGAATCTGAACAGCAAGCAGGGCGGAGAAAATGAGAAGCTGATTTTTAAGATATTGAAGAGAGGGGAAAAACTGAAGCTGGATACGGCCCGGACAGAGGCGGATCTGGTGGACAGCGGTCTCCGCTACGATCTGACCGTGCCGCTGTGCCGGTATTATGCCAACAATGCCAACGATCTCCCATCCCCCTTCAAGGCTCTGCAGATGGGAAATGTCTGGAGGGCGGACAGGCCGCAGAGAGGAAGGTACCGTCAGTTCATGCAGTGTGATATAGATATTCTGGGGGAGCCCTCTAATCTGGCGGAGATTGAGCTGATTCTGGCCACCACCACTTTGCTTGGCAGGCTGGAGTTTCAGAATTTTACCATCCGCATCAATGACCGGCGGATTCTGAAGGCCATGGCGGCCTGGAGCGGTTTTCCGGAGGAGGCCTGGGACACGGTATTCATTATCCTGGACAAGATGGATAAGATCGGCCTGGAGGGCGTAGCCGGGGAGCTGAAGGCAGAGGGCTTCGCGGCGGAGACCGTGGACAAGTATCTGGAACTTTTTAAAACCGTGACGGGCGATGCCGCGGGCGTGGCTTACCTGAAGGAGAAGCTGGAGGGATTCCTGGATCCGGAGTACGCGGAGGGGCTGATCACCATTATCCGCAGTGTGGAGGCCGTAAAGACCGCTGATTTCCGCATTGTCTTTGATCCAACTCTGGTGCGGGGCATGTCCTATTATACCGGCCCGATCTTTGAGATTGCCATGGATGAATATGGCGGAAGCGTTGGCGGCGGAGGCCGCTACGATGAGATGATCGGTAAATTTACGGGACAGAATACGCCGGCCTGCGGATTTTCCATTGGCTTTGAGCGTATTATTATGCTGCTGCTGGAACGGGATTTTCAGATTCCCGGCACGGCGCGGAAGAAGGCGTATCTGCTGGATAAGAAGCTGCCCCAGGAGGCAGTGGAAAAGCTGATCGCCAGGGCTATGGAGGAGCGGAAGATGGGCCTCCAGGTGAATCTGGCCGTGATGAAAAAAAATAAAAAGTTTCAGAAAGAGCAGCTGGAAGCAGAGGGCTATGCAGAAATCGAGGAAATTTACGCCGACCGGGGCTGACAGGCGGCAGGAGATGGAGGAATAGAGATGGCAGAATCAATGAAGGGAATGCACCGCACCCACCGCTGCGGGGAAGTGACGGAGGCGCTCATCGGCACGAAAGTGACGCTGATGGGCTGGGTGCAGAAGAGCAGAAATAAGGGCGGCATTATCTTTGTGGACTTAAGAGACCGTTCCGGGATCATGCAGCTGATTTTTGAAAATGGAAGCATCGACGCGGAGGGGTTTGAGAAGGCGGGAAAACTCCGCAGTGAATTCGTAATCGCCGTGACGGGAACCGTGGAGAGAAGATCCGGAGCGGTTAATGAGAACCTGAAGACAGGCACCATGGAGGTACGGGCGGATTATCTGCGCGTCCTTTCCGAGTCGGAGACGCCGCCCTTCCCGGTGGAGGAAAACAGCCGGACGAAAGAGGAAATTCGTCTGAAGTACCGGTATCTGGATCTCCGCCGCCCGGACCTGCAGAGAAATCTGATGCTGCGCTCCCAGGTGGCCATGCTGACGCGGAAATTCATGGCCGATGAGGGATTTCTGGAGATTGAAACCCCCATGCTGTGCAAGAGCACGCCGGAGGGAGCCAGAGATTATCTGGTGCCCAGCCGCGTGCATCCCGGCAGCTTCTATGCCCTGCCCCAGTCGCCGCAGCTGTTTAAGCAGCTGCTGATGTGTTCCGGTTATGACCGCTATATCCAGATCGCCCGCTGCTTCCGGGATGAGGATCTCCGGGCGGACCGGCAGCCGGAATTCACCCAGATTGATATGGAGCTTTCCTTTGTGGACGTGGACGATGTAATCGATGTAAACGAGAGATTGCTGGCGTACCTATTTAAAGAGGTTCTGGGGGTGGAGGTGTCCCTTCCCATTCAGCGAATGACCTGGCAGGAGGCCATGGACCGCTTCGGTTCCGACAAGCCGGATCTCCGGTTCGGCATGGAGCTTACCGATGTCTCAGAGGTTGTAAAGGATTTTGACTTCGGCGTATTCCGGAGCGCGCTGGAGCTGCGGGACGGATCTGTCCGGGGCATCAACGCAAAGGGACAGGGCGCCATGCCCAGAAAGAAGATCGATAAGCTGGTGGAGTTTGCCCGGGGATACGGGGCAAAGGGGCTGGCCTACGCCGCCGTGCAGGAGGACGGCAGCGTGAAGTCGTCCTTTGCCAAATTCCTGAAAGAGGGAGAGATGGATGCCCTGGTATCCGCCATGGGCGGGGAGCCGGGAGACCTGCTGCTCTTTGCCGCAGATAAAAACAAAATTGTATGGAATGTACTGGGCGCTCTGCGCCTTCATCTGGCGGAGGAGATGGGGCTGCTGGACAAGAAGGATTTCCGTTTTGTGTGGATCACGGAGTTCCCGCTGCTGGAGTGGTCCGACGAAGAGAACCGCTTCATGGCCATGCATCATCCCTTTACCATGCCCATGGAGGAAGACTGGGACAGAATCGATTCAGATCCGGGCAGCGTCCGGGCCAAAGCCTATGACATTGTGCTGAACGGAAATGAGATCGGCGGAGGTTCCGTCAGAATTCACCAGGATGATATTCAGGAGAAGATGTTTGAGGTGCTGGGCTTCACAAAGGAGCAGGCATGGGAGCAGTTCGGCTTTCTGCTCAGCGCCTTTAAATACGGAGTTCCGCCCCACGCGGGACTGGCCTACGGGCTGGACCGGCTGGTTATGCTTATGGCCGGCGAGGATTCCATCCGCGATGTGATCGCTTTCCCAAAGGTGAAGGATGCTTCCGACATGATGTGCGAGGCGCCTTCCCGGGTAGATGAAAAACAGCTGCAGGAGCTGGGAATCCAGATTGCGGAAACGGAAGAGAAAGACGCGTAAAAAGAGAAAGACCCATAAAAAATAAGATTGGCTGAGAAGAATTTCCGGTCAATCTTATTTTTTTATGAAGATACTTGACTTAAGTGTATGATGTGAGATAATACAGTTAATACGAGTGAAGGGAGGACAGCCATGATTTATATAGATTATCAGGACCGCAGACCGATCTATGAACAGATTGTGGAACGGTTCGCGAATCTGATCGTAAAAGGCGCGCTGGAACCGGGATCCCAGATGCCCTCTGTGCGCCAGATGGCCGCGGAGCTGTCCATTAATCCCAATACGATCCAGAAGGCCTATGGGGTGCTGGAGCAGGAAGGATACATCTATCCTGTGAAGGGCAGAGGAAGTTTCGTGGCCGGGGATGACGCGGTGCGGGAAAAACGCAGGCAGGTAAGTCTGGACCGCCTGGATGTGTGTCTGAGGGAGATACGTGACCTGGGCATGGACCGGGAGGAATGTCTTGCGGAGGTTTGCAGGATATACGGGGAGGAAGAGAGATGATTGAGATAGAGGGACTGAAGAAAAGCTTTGGGGAGATTCAGGCTCTGAAAGAGATACATATGCAGATCCGTGAGGGGGAGCTTTTCGGCGTAGTGGGAACCAACGGGGCAGGCAAGAGCACTCTGCTGCGGATCCTGGCGGGAGTGCTCCGGCAGGATCAGGGAAAGGTGCGCATTGACGGGCAGGAAGTTTATGAAAATGAGAGGATCAAAAGCCGGATCTGTTTTCTGCCGGATGATTTCTGGTATCCGCCCAACGCGGCGCCGGCAGATATGGCGGTGCTGTACAGAAAAATCTATGAAAAATTTGACAGAGGCCGGTTTGAGGAGCTGTGCGGAAGGTTCGGCCTGGACTGGAAGCGGAAGATACGGACCTTTTCCAAGGGAATGCAGAAGCAGGCGGCGATTTTTCTCGGGATCTGCGCCAATACAGATTACCTGCTCTGCGATGAGACCTTTGACGGACTGGATCCCCTGGTTCGCCAGGAGGTGAAGAGCATGCTGGCGGTGGAGCTTTTGAACCGGGAATTTACGCCTGTTGTAGCCTCCCACAATCTGCGGGAACTGGAAGATATCTGCGATCATGTGGGGCTTCTCCATCGGGGCGGCATGCTTCTTTCGGAAAACCTGGAGGAGATGAAATTCCACACGCAGAAGGTGCAGTGCGTCATCGGAAACAGAGAGCGGGAAGCGGAGCTGCTGCGGGAACTGACCCTGGTACGCTGGGAAAAACGGGGATCCATGCTGCTGCTTGTGGCCAAAGGGACACGGCAGGAAATTATGGATCGTGTGAAGAGCAAAAATCCGGTGTTTTCAGAGGTCCTTCCCCTTTCCCTGGAGGAGATATTTATCAGTGAAACGGAGGTGTCCGGATATGACGGCAAAGCTTACAGGCGTTAAACTATTATGGGAAGATGTCAAAACCCGGAGCTGGCTGTTTATTTTAATGACGGTGGGATCGGCTGCCCTTCTGCCCTTCGGCCTGCAGATGCGGCTGTCCACCCTGGAATACGATATGCTTCCTGTGCTGCAGGAGGATATGGAATGGTTTCGGCAGGCGAAGGAGCAGGTTTTGCTGGATGTGCTGGGATACGGTAATTCGATGGTCTATTTCGGATGCATTGTGGCCGCGGTGATCAGCGCCGTTACGGGCTTTGCCTATCTGCAGTCCAGAAGGCAGGTGGATTTTTACCACAGCCTGCCCCTCCGGCGGGAGCGCCTGTTCCTGATCCGGTATCTGGGCGGTTTTCTGATGACAGCGGTGCCCTACCTTCTGTGCGCTGCGGCTGCGCTGCTGGGTGTAGGAGGCGCCCACGGGGCTCTTTGCAGGGAAACGGCGGCTGCGGCGGCGGGAGCGGCTGGATTTTACATACTGCTGTTTCTTCTGTTTTATACGCTGGCCGTGCTTGCGGTGCTTCTGACGGGAAGGATTCTGACAGGGCTTCTTTTGACAGGATTTTTCTATCTGTACGGAGCCCTTTGCACCTGGCTGATTCAGCGGGAAATGTCCTTTTATTTTTCAACCTACTATTACACTGCGGAGTCCGGGAACTTCTTCGGACAGATGCCGCTTTTTCTCCCGGTTACCCAGGGACTGAATCTGAGCAGGGCTCTGGCGGCGGGGGAGACGGTGCCGGCGGGAAGCTGGGTGCTGGCGGTTCTGTCCCTGGGAATTGCGCTGGGGCTGTGTGTTCTGCTGTACAGAAAACGGCCTTCGGAAGCCTGCGGAAATGCCTTCAGCTACCGCTGGATGGAATCGGTCCTGAAAGTGGCGGTGGCGATCCCGGCGGCGCTGTGGGTGGTCAGTCTGCTGGAGTCTATGGGATATCTGGCGGGCACTGCCATGCTTCTGACGGCAGGAGGTCTGGCGGCAGTGATCCTGACAGGAATCTTTGAATTTATCTACAGCCAGGATCTGAGAAATGTCTGGCGCCATAAGGTGTCCGGAATCCTTGCGCTGGGAGGAACGCTGCTTATCCTGCTGGCCTTCCAGCAGGACTGGTTCCGGTATGATTCCTGGCTTCCGGAGGAATCGCAGGTGGAGGCCATGGCTGTCTACAGTTCGGAGATGGATGGAATCTTTACGGACAGCTACTGGTATATGCAGGATACGGAAGACCAGATTCTGGAGGAGGGGCTGACGGAGGATTTTGCATCCATTTACCAGCTGGCGAGGCTTGGGGCCGGTGAGCCAGGTGGTGCGGAGTCAGAAGCAGCTTCGGGGTCAGAATGGATGACCCAGGCGGTTATTCATTTTCATCTGAAAAACGGCCGGGATATCTACCGGCAGTATACGGTGCCGCTTTCCAGGCTGGAGGAGACGGTGGGCCAGCTGCTGGAGGAAAAATTCCGTCGGGAGATCTATTATCCCACCCAGTACCGGAACGTGAAAAATGTCTCCGATCTTTCCTTCCGGGACTGGAATGATTATTACGACAGGAATGAAAGCCTTCCGCTGGAAAAAGATGAGATAGGCGAGCTGCTGGAGATTCTCCGGGAGGAATATCTCGCCTGCAGCTACCGGGAACTGAAAGCGATGGAGCCGGTGGGGGTACTGTATCTTGGAAGCTTTCAGGAAAGCAGGGGACCGTATATGGGAACGGAGATTGGCTATTATATTTATCCCTCCTTTGAAAAAACTCTGACGTATCTGAAACGCAGAGGCATACAGCTTCTGGAAGAACCGGATCTTTCCCGGATCGTTTCCGTGCAGCTGGATTATCTGACGGAGCTGGAGCTGTCCAGTGAAGAAGATATGACCTCCTCGGCGGTCAGCGAACTGTACGCTTTTAATACGAAGGAGGATATCGAAGCCCTGTTCGGGCAGCTGGAAAGAGTGCGTCAGACGGACTATCTGACCACGGGTGAATACGCGGATGTTCAGATCATGTTCGCGGACGGCGTCTACAGCAGCATTCAGTTTCAGGTAAAGGACGGGGAGGCTTTCCGGGCATTTCTGGATGAACACAGCGGGGCCCAGGAAAGCTATGCGGAATAAAAAGAAGAGGACGCGCCAAAAACATGGTGTACACACACATATATTAAAAAGAACAAGGAGGGCGGAAGATGAATAAAAAGAAAATCGGCATTATCTGCGGCGCGGCGGCCGCCGCGCTGGCAATCGGAATCGTGGGCTGGAGAGCGGCGGCCGGAGCAGGACAGAGCGGGGAAAATCCCGTGTACGTCAATACGGTGGAGCAGATCACTTCGCTGGGAACCGGGAACGGGATGGTCAACCGGTTTGCCGGAGTGGTGGAGGCACAGGAGACCTGGTCTGTACAGCAGAATTCCGATAAGACAGTGAAGGAGATTCTGGTACAGGTAGGTGACACGGTCCAGAAAGGGACGCCCCTGTATACCTACGATGTGGAAAAGTTTCAGGAGGATCTGGCCGCAGCCCAGCTGGAGCTGGAGAGGATGAACAATGAAGCGGCCGGTATAAGCGCGGATATCCGTGAGCTGGAGGCGGAGCGCCAGAAGGCCGATGCGGACAACAAGGCCGCGTATACCTTCCAGATCCAGGAGCAGGATCTGCAGCTTCGCCAGAAACAGTTTGATATTCAGAGCAAACAGCTGGAGATCGACAAATTGAATGAGAATATCGCTCATGCCACGGTTACCAGTGAGATTGACGGCGTAGTGAAATCGATCCACGACGGCAGCGATATGTCGGGAATGAACAGTGATAATTCTTTTATGACCATCATGAAGACAGGCGCTTACCGGGTGAAGGGGCAGATTAACGAGCAGAATATGGCGGCTATCACCGTGGACATGCCGGTGCTGATTCATTCCCGGACGGACAGCAGCCAGGTCTGGAAAGGGACGGTAAAACAGATTGACCGGGAAAATCCTGTCACGGGAAATAATATGTACGCAGTGTCCTCCAGCGACGGAGGAACCACCTCCAGCAGCAGCTATCCTTTTTACGTGGAACTGGAGTCCGGGGAGGGACTGATGCTGGGACAGCACGTATATCTGGAACCGGATATGGGACAGGGAGAAGAAAAGGAGGGCATCTGGCTGGATGAATATATGATCGACAGAACCGATCCCGAACAGCCCGCTGTCTGGGCGGACAACGGCCGGGGCAGGCTGGAGAAGCGGCCGGTGACTCTGGGAAGCTATGATGAGAATCTGATGGAATATGAGATCCTGGAGGGATTGGAGCTGACGGATTCCATTACATACCCGGAGGAGGATCTCCAGGAGGGAATGGAAACGGTACCGGGAGAGAATGGTCAGATGGGCAGAGTCCAGCCGGAGGATACCGGGCTTCCTGCGCCGGAGGACGGCGGAACGGTGGACGGGACAGAGGAGGTGCTGTACGGGTGATTGTGGAACTGGAAAATATCTGTAAAGCATACAGCCAGGGAAAGCTTTGCGTCCCGGTTCTGGAAAATATCTGTTTTTCCATGGAAAAAGGGGAGTATGTGGCGATTATGGGGCCCTCGGGTTCCGGAAAAACAACGCTGATGAACATTATTGGCTGTCTGGATCAGGCCACCAGCGGCACCTACCGTCTGGACGGGGAAGATATCGGAAAATGTACGGATAATGAGATGTCGGATATCCGGCTGAAGAAAATCGGTTTCGTTTTCCAGAGCTTTCAGCTGCTTCCAAGGCAGACAGCCCTGGAAAATGTGGCGCTGCCGCTGATTTACGCGGGAGTGTCCCGGAAAGAGCGTCAGAAGCTGGCCGCCGCCGCTCTGGAGAGGGTAGGCCTGGCTGACCGCATGGAATTTAAACCAAACCAGCTATCCGGCGGACAGAAGCAGCGAGTGGCCATTGCCAGAGCCATGGTCAACAGCCCGGAGATTCTTCTGGCGGATGAGCCGACAGGCTCCCTGGATTCCAAATCCGGCAGCCAGGTGATGGATCTGTTTCGACAGCTTTCCCGGGAGGGCGTCAGCATTCTGATGATTACCCATGATGCGGGGATCGCCGCTCACGCAGACAGGATTCTGGAGATCCGGGACGGAAAAATCCGGGGGGAGGTGACGGAATGAAAAAGAAGAAATGGATTGCGGGAATTGTAAGCATCGCGGCCGTGGCTGCAGCTGCGGCGGGAATTTCGGCGGGCGTCCGCGCGGCCGGAGGCAGGCCGGTGATGGTGCTGCAGGCTTCGGATCTGAACCAGGGAGGTTACGGGGGAAGCATGTCCTCCATGGAAGGAATGGTTACCTCGGATGTTTCTCAGGACGTATATCTGCAGGATACAGAAACAGTTTCCCGTGTCCTGGTACAGGAGGGAGACACGGTCCGGGAGGGGGATGTGCTCATGGAGTACGATACCACCCAGACCAGCCTGAATCTGGAGCGGGAAAGGCTGAACCGGGAGCGGATTCAGCTGAACATGCAGGCGGCCCAGGAAAATCTGCGGAAGTTGAAAAATACGAAGCCCGTTTCCGGACAGCCTTCGGATCCCGCACCGGAATTTCCGGATATTTTTATTCCCCAGGAGCCTGAGCTTCCCGAAGAGCCGGGAGAGATGCCGGAACCCACAGAGACGCCGGCGCCCACCCCTACGGAAGATCCGGACAAAATGTATACGGTAACACTGAACGGAAACGGACAGGGAAATGAGCTGCCTGTTTTTCAGGTAAAGACGGGCACCAGCCTGGAGGACTATATGAACACGCTTCCGGAAGAACAGTGGAAACAGTATGTTCCTGCTGCGGAGGGATACGTATTCGGCGGCTGGTACCGGGATCAGGCCTGTACGATTCCCTGGGCCATGGGGGATCCGGTGAAGGAGGATCTGACTCTGTACGCGCGCTGGATCCGCCAGTTTCAGGCCCAGGCCTGTGATGCGCTGACGGGAAAGACCATGCCCTACAACCCTCCGGAAGAGGGGGATGCGGAAACGGGAACCCTGCTGAATCCCTATCGCTATCTGGTAAAGGACGGCGCGGTGGTATATCCGTCTTTTATGAACGGAATCCGCGAGGAAATGAAGAAGATACTGCAGGGGGAACCGGATGCCCACATTTATTTTATGCTGGAGGTCCGTGAAGGGGACAGTCTGGCAGGAGCGGTAAAGGGCTTTTTCCTGCAGGACGCTGTGAAGCTGCTGGACCGTGAATATCCGGATGGATGGCGCGGCATTATGGATGCCTCCACGGGAACGATGAAGGACACCATCGCGGAGCCCGCGCCGTCCGGTGCGGCTGCGGAGGGCACCAGCCTGCGCACAGGGAGCGGGGAGAGCGGGCTGAATCTTCTGCCGGACAATGGAAGCTACACGAAGGAGGAGCTGCAGAGCGCCATCCGGGAGCAGGAGGAAAAGCTTGCCGTGCTGCAGCTGGATCTGAAGGAAGCGGAACTGAAAATTCAGAATGCGGAGAAAGCCGTGCAGAACGGCGTTGTACGGGCAAAGATCAGCGGGATTGTAAAAAAAGCCGGGAACCCGGACAGCCCGCCGGCGGACGGCTCTGCTTTTCTGCAGGTAACCAGCACAGACGGCATGTATATCCGGGGCGGTATCAATGAGCTGATGCTGGGGCAGCTGAAGGAGGGGGATATGCTCAGCGTTACCGCCTGGGAAAGCGGAACCAGCTGCCAGGCAGAAATCAAGGAAATCTCACCCTATCCGGATGAGAGCGGCCGGTTTTCCAGCTACGGCACGGCCAGCGCTTCCTACTATCCCTTTATTGCCTATGTGGCGGAGGGCGGAGACAATCTGAAAAACCAGGAATGGGTGAATCTGGAAACAACGGAAATAAGTTATGATCCCGCCGGCGAAGCGCTGTATCTGTGGAAAGCTTTTATCCTGGAGGAAGACGGGAAAAAGTATGTGTATCTGAGAGATGAAAACGGAAAGCTGAAAAAGCAGGAAATTACGGTGGGCCGGCTGTCCAGCTGGGGAGAGGGATACGAGATCCTGGACGGTGTGACCTGGGAGGACTGGCTGGCATTCCCCTACGGAAAGAACGTGAAAAACGGCGCCGCTACCCGGGAAGGCACTATGGACGAGCTGTACGGATATTAAGGAGGGCAGAGCATGATAGAAAATATTCGGTTATCCTTTCAGGGAATCTGGTCGCACAAGCTGCGCTCCTTTCTTACCATGTTGGGCGTAATTATCGGGATTGCGGCGATTATTGCCATTGTTTCCACCATTGCGGGAACAAATGAGCAGATTAAGCAGAATCTGATCGGGGCCGGAAACAACAATGTGAAGGTGACCCTGATGCAGGGGGGCGGAGAGTACTGGATGGACGGCGGAGCCCCTGCCGGTGTGTACGAGATCAGCCGGGAGCAGCGGGAAGAGATCCTGGAGCTGCCCCATGTGGCAAATGCCTCATTTTTCAAGTACCGGAGTTATGTAGACGGAGTGGCCAGCGGCACCAACAGCTACAGCAGCGGGTCTCTGTACGGTGTGGATGAGAATTATCTGGATACCACAGGGTATCTGGTGTCTGCTGGAAGACCCTTCCTTGCGGAAGACTACGAGCAGTTTCATAAAGTGCTTCTGCTGGATGAGGCGGCGGCGTCTTCCCTGTTTCCGGAGGGAAATGCCCTGGGAGGAACTGTGGAAATAAGGGGAGAGCCCTTTACGGTGGTGGGACTGATGAAAAAGGCGGATAATTTTAAACCGGTCATCAATTCCTTTCAGGATTATCTCACCTACAACCAGACGGATTACGGAAGAATTCTTATGCCGGATGCCTGCTGGCCGGTGGTTTTCCAGTATGACGAGCCGCAGAATGCCGTAATACGGGCTGATTCCACAGAAGCCATGAGTGAAGTGGGGAAGAAGGCGGCCGAGATTATGAACCGCTCCGTTACCGCCCAGGGAAGCGATATTCAGTATCAGGGAGAGGATCTTCTGGAGCGGGCCAGGAATATGCAGGAATTGAGCGCCAGCACCAATCAGCTTTTGCTGTGGGTAGCCAGTATCTCTCTGCTGGTGGGAGGTATCGGTGTGATGAATATCATGCTGGTATCGGTCACGGAGAGAACGGGAGAAATCGGACTGAAGAAGGCCGTTGGGGCCAGAAAGCGCAGAATTCTGGCCCAGTTTCTGACGGAGTCGGCCGTGCTGACCAGCTGCGGCGGAATCATCGGTGTAGCTGCCGGTATTATTCTGTCCCAGTTTATCGCCAGAACCAGCGGAACGCCGGCCGTGATCAGCGTTCCGGCCGCAGCAGCCAGCGTGGGATTTTCCATGCTGATCGGCATTGTGTTCGGGCTGCTGCCTTCAGTGAAAGCGGCCAATCTGAATCCCATCGATGCCCTGCGGAGAGAATAGCGGAACTGTTCCGGATGTAAAAACTGTGAAAAAACAAAATTAAGAAAAAATTTACCCCCAAGTCATCTGCTTTATGGTACAATGCAATAGACGCTAATTGTGTAAAAAAAAGAGACAATACCGGGAGAAGGGAAAATATGAACATACTTTTTTTTATCACACCAAAGAGCGAGGTCGCATACATATACGATGACTATTCTCTGAGACAGGCTCTGGAGAAAATGGAATTCCACAAATATACGGCAATTCCCATGCTGAACCGGCAGGGTATTTATATCGGAACCCTGACGGAGGGGGATCTGCTGCGGGCCATTAAAGATGAGTACGATCTGAATCTCCACGAGGCGGAAAACGTACCCATCTACAAAGTGAAGAGACGCTGGAAGATGGATCCGGTAAATATTAACTGTAATATTGAGGATCTGGTTTCTCTTTCCATGCGCCAGAACTTCGTTCCTGTGGTAGATGATGAAGGGGTATTCATCGGCATCATACGGAGAAAGGATATTATCCAGTACTGCTATGAGAAGAGCGGCCTGCGAGAGAGGCACAGCTGAAAAAGAAGTGAGAAATACGGCGTTCCGGAAAGGGAACGCCGTACTGCGTAAATCCATAAAGTTTCAGGCCATCTCTGTTCCGGCCAGAGAGATGATTTCTCCATCCTCCGGGACGTACAGGTTTCCGGAGAAACAGAGGCTTCCCTCCGCCAGATACGTCTCCCGGCGGCGGGGAAGATCGCTGTCCTCCGTATGCCACAGCACCAGATTCCGGACTGCCAGCTTTTCGGCCAGGAGGCAGGCGTCCCGGACTGTGCTGTGGCATTTTTCATAGGGGCTGAAGCGGTCCCGGTCGGCATACCGGCAGAAAGCTTCGTGGAGGAGCCAGTCCGCATGGGAAAATACGGGATACAGATGCTCCGGACAGGGTTCATCCCCGGGGAAGGCGATGCGCATGCCGTCTTCTGTTTCGCAGAGAAAACCGAACTGCTTTGCCTTGGAAGAGCGGATATCCAGGAAGGTAAACCGGCTGCCCAGAATCGTGTGGCGGGAGCCGTCCTCCAGAATATGAAAGAGGATCTGCCGGTCCAGAAGCCGGCTGATCTTTTCCTGCACCACCAGAGAGGTGATGGTGCGGATGGCGTCTGCCAGCTCCCGGTGGCAGTAGATATGCAGTTCACCCTGGTACTTCTCCCGGTTCATGCGGGTGCCGATCATTCGGATGATCCAGGGAACTCCCAGGATATGGTCGCTGTGGGCGTGGGTTACAAAAAAATGATGTATTTGTTTCAGCGGAATTTCTGCAGAAGCCAGGGCGGACAGGATCCCGTTGCCGCCGCCGGCATCCACCAGCAGGTATTCTTTTTTCTGTTTCAGGGCAAAGCAGGTATTATAACAGCGGGTCACAGCCGCGTTGCCGGTACCCAGTACGATCAGCTTTTTCATGGCGTAACTCCTTTCCTTTTCACTATATCTGCAGAAAAAGGAGTTTGTCAATGGCCGGAACTGTACAGATTTCTGTACCGCCGCAGAAAAAGCAGGCCCGCCGCGGCGGTAAGAAGCTCTGTGACGGGCAGCGCCAGCCATACGCCGGTCATGTGCCAGAGAGAAGCCATGAGAAAGGCCGCGGGAATAATCAGGATCAGGCCCCGGAGCAGAGAGATTACCTGGGCGGGCAGGGCCTTCTCCACGGAGGTAAAGTAGGTGGACAGAACGATATTAAAACCTGTGAAGAGAACCGATGTAAAATACAGTTTCAGGCCTTCCACGGCAATGCGCTGCAGCTCCGGATTTTTTTCACTGTTGAAGACGGCGGCCACCGGGGAGGCGAAGAAAAACAGGATCAGATAAACGGCAGCAGAAAATACGGCCATGGAAAGAAGGGAATATTTCAGCTGTTTTCGCACTGCGTCTGTCTGTTTCCGCCCGTAGGCCTGGCTGATCAGCGGCTGGACGCCCTGGGCAAGCCCGGTATAGATGGAGGTCACCACCAGAGAAAGGTTGGCCACCACACCGTAGGCGGCCACGCCCGTATTGCCCAGCAGGCCGAGAATGATGGCGTTAAATACGATCATAACGATGCCCGAGGACATCTGGGCCAGCAGAGACGGGAAGCCCAGGGAGAGGGTGATGCCGCACAGACGGCCGTCAGGTCTGGTACGCAGCAGATGGAAGCCCTTGTCTTTTTTCAGCCAGTGGGGCGCCATGACCAGAATACCGATCACAGGAGCCAGGCCGGTGGCAAATACGGCCCCGAAGATTCCCATGCCGCAGGGGAAGATGAATAGATAATCCAGGACCACATTGGAAAGGCTGCCTACAATGGTGGCTGCCATGGACAGCTGCGGGTTTCCGTCGTTGCGGACAAAACAGACCAGCACATCATTGAGGATAAATGCCGGTGAAAACAGCAGCAGCACATGCAGATATGTGCGGGTCATATCATAGACCGCCGTGTCCGCCCCCAGCAGAAGGGCGAGGCGGCCGGAGAAAAGCAGGCCGGCCGCCACGAAAATCAGAGAAAAAACGGCAGCGAGATACAGGGTGACGGTAAACATCCGGTCCGCCTCACGTCCGGCCTGCTGGCTCCTGAGGATAGAAAAGCGGGTCGCCCCGCCCATGCCCAGCATCAGCCCCGTGCCGTGTATGAAGTTGTAGGCGGGGATCGCCAGGTTCAGAGCGGCCAGTCCGTTGGTGCCAAGCCCCTGGGACACAAAAAAAGTATCGGCCAGTATGTAGCAGGACATGGCGATCATGGCCAGCACACTGAGAGAAGAGTATTTTGCAAAGTCACGGAAAGCTCCGGAAGTATGGTTCATTTTTTTACCTCCTGCTGCGGCGGGATAAAAAAACGCTGGTGCTTTGTATCTTCAAGGCCTAACGATACAAATCCCAACGTAAAATTTACCCGGCGGCAAAATCTGTATTTTTTTCTGCCCAATTACGATAACAGAAAGAAAAAAACCTGTCAAGCAAAAATAATTCCGCCACTTGAGTATTGGGGCGAAACGTTTTATAATAGGCATCATAGTTGGGGGCTTCTGCCCCCCGCATCTATATGTGAATGATGGAGGAAATATGAAAAAACTGATTGATGAAATGAACGAAAAGGCGGCGCAGGCTTTTGCGGAGGCGGGGTACGATCCCTCTTACGGGAAGGTGACCGTTTCCAACCGGCCGGATCTGTGCGAATATCAGTGCAACGGCGCCATGGCAGCGGCCAAGGCGTACAGAAAGGCGCCGATCCAGATCGCGGAGGCAGTGGCGGCCGCGCTGGAAAAGGAAGATATGTTTGAGGAGATTACGGCGGTAAAGCCGGGCTTTATCAATATAAAACTGGACCGGGGCTATCTGGCCCGCTATCTGATGCAGATGCGGGAAGACAGCCATCTCTCCGCGGAGACGGCCGAAAAGCCGGAGACGATCATCATCGACTACGGCGGCCCCAATGTGGCAAAGCCCCTGCATGTGGGGCATCTGCGCTCTGCCATCATCGGGGAGAGCATCAAGCGCATGGGGCGCTTCCTGGGACATAAGGTCATCGGAGACGTACATCTGGGAGACTGGGGCCTGCAGATGGGACTGATCATCACAGAGCTGCAGGAGAGGAAGCCGGAGCTGCCCTATTTTGATCCGGCATTTTCCGGTCCCTATCCGGAAGAAGCGCCCTTTACCATCGGTGAACTGGAGGAGATTTATCCGGCGGCCAGCGCCCGCTCCAAAACCGATGAGGCCTACAGGAACCGGGCGCTTGCGGCCACCCATGAGCTGCAGGAGGGAAGGCCCGGCTACAAGGCTCTGTGGAATCATATCATGGAAGTGTCCGTTACAGACCTGAAGAAAAATTATAAAAAGCTGGATGTGGAGTTTGATCTCTGGAAAAAGGAATCAGACGCCCAGCCCTATATTCCGGACATGGTGCAGAACATGAAGGAGGAGGGCTATGCCTACGAGGACCAGGGAGCGCTGATCGTGGATGTCAGCGAGGAGACGGACGCCAAGGAGGTGCCGCCCTGTATCCTTCTGAAGTCTGACGGCGCTTCTCTTTATACGACCACGGATCTTGCCACCATCGTGGAGAGAAGGAAGCTGTTTGACCCCGATGAAATCCTCTACGTGGTGGACAAGCGCCAGGAGATGCACTTTGTCCAGGTGTTCCGCTGCGCGAGAAAGACGGGGCTTGTAAAGCCGGAGACGAAGCTTTCCTTCCTGGGCTTCGGCACCATGAACGGAAAAGATGGAAAACCTTTTAAGACCCGGGACGGCGGCGTCATGCGTCTGGAGAATCTGATCGCCGAGATCAACGGGGAAATGTACAAAAAAATTATCGAAAACCGCAGCGTCAAAGATACGGATGCGGAGAAGACCGCCGAGATCGTGGGTCTTTCCGCAATTAAATACGGAGATCTTTCCAACCAGGCCTCCAAGGATTACGTATTCGATGTGGACCGCTTTACCTCCTTTGAGGGAAATACCGGCCCCTATATCCTGTACACGATCGTACGGATCAAATCCATCCTGAACAGGTACCGGGAAGAGGGAGGCGTGCTCGACGGCAGTGAGATCCTTCCCGCCGCCAGCGAGGGGGAGAAGACGCTGATGCTGGCAGCCACACGTTTCGGCACCATGATCGAAAACGCCTTCCAGGAGAAGGCTCCTCATAAGATCTGCTCCTACATCTATGAGCTGGCCAACGAATTCAACCGTTTCTACCACGAGACGAAGATTCTGGCGGAGGAGGATCCGGCACAGAAAGCCTCCTGGCTGGCGCTGCTGGAGCTGATCCGGATTATTCTGGAGACCAGCATTGACCTGCTGGGCTTTTCCGCTCCGGAAAGGATGTAGAATATGGGAGGGGGATCCGGTCTGAAAAAGTACAGGGGCCTTCTTCTGGCCGCCCTGTTCCTGCCTGCGCTGCTTCTGGGCTGCGGAGGAGGAACTTCCGGCGCGGGATCTGCCGCATCTTCCGGGCAGGCAGAAGCTTCCGTCACAGAAGAACCGGAAAAAACATCCTCCGCGGAGACGCCAGCACCCGCCCCGACAGAGGAGAGTCCGGCTCCGACTGCTGCGGAATCGGCGGAGACGACGCCGGAACCGCCCCCGGAATCGCTGCCGGCCGGGGAGGCGGCCGAACCTTCCGAAGTGCCGGAAGAGAGTCCTGTCGGCAATGGATGGATGGTTGCCATTGACGCGGGCCATCAGAGCCGGGGAAATTCCGAGCAGGAGCCGGTGGGCCCGGGGGCTTCGGAGACGAAGGCAAAAGTCAGTTCCGGAACGTATGGGGCGGCATCAGGCCTGAATGAATATGAGCTGAATCTGGAAGTTTCCCTGAAGCTTAAGGAGGAGCTGCAGGCCAGGGGTTATGAGGTCTGTATGATCCGGGAGACGAATGAGGTAGATATCAGCAACCGGGAGCGGGCAGAACAGGCGGCCGCGGCCGGGGCGGATATTCTGGTGCGCATTCACGCCAACGGCTCAGAAAATACAGCCGTATCCGGGGCGCTGACCATGGCGCCTTCTGCAGAAAATCCGTATGTGGGAGCCATGGCCGGAGAGTGCCAGCGGCTTTCCCAGCATATTCTCGACGCCTTCTGCGCGTCCACGGGAGCTTCCAGCCAGGGCGTATATCTGACGGATAGCATGAGCGGAATCAACTGGAGCACCATTCCCGTGACGATTGTGGAAATGGGGTATATGACCAACCCGGAGGAAGATCTGAAGATGGCCTCCCCGGAATACCAGCAGCAGATGGTCCGGGGAATTGCGGACGGCATTGACGCGTATTTCGTGGAATAGGAGAGACAACATGAGGACACTGATACTGTTTGACCTGGACGGGACACTGACAGATTCCGGCCCGGGGATCATCCGCTGCGTCCAGTATGCGCTGCGGAAAATGGGGCGGCCGATGCCGGAGGCGCAGGAGCTTGCCTGCTTTGTGGGGCCGCCGCTGCTGGAACAGTTTATGGATTATGGGGGCTTTAGCAGAGAAGAAGGAATGGAAGCTGTGAGGTTTTACCGGGAGCGCTACAGCAGCGCCGGTATCTTCGAAAATGCCCTGTATCCCGGTATTCCGGAAATGCTTGAGCATCTGTCGGGCCGCGGTATCCGCCTGGGCGTGGCGTCTTCCAAGCCGGAGATCTATGTGCGGCAGATCCTGGAATATTTCGGCCTGCTGAAATATCTGGATCCGGTGACGGGAAGCGAGCTGGACGGGCGGCGGACGGATAAAACAGAGGTGATTGAGGAGGCGCTTAGGCGTTCCGGTTATAAAAACGCGGAAGAACAGGTGATCATGTGCGGTGACCGCTGTTATGACGCCCGGGGGGCCGCCGGGCGTGGGCTGCGTTTTGTGGGGGTTTCCTATGGATACGGCAGCCGGGAGGAACTGCTGGAAGCCGGGGCGGAAAGAATTGCCGGTACGGTCCGGGAACTGGAGCAGATGCTTCTGGAGGACGCGGGAAAACAGGAGGACTGAGGATGAAGCAGGGCGGCGGAGTCAGAAGAATTTTGGAAAAGGTCTGGGATGTGCTGTATCCCACTGTGGCCATCGTGCTCTGCATGCTGATCGTTACGGTGGTGGGGATTATGGCCGCCGGACAGATTACGGGGCGGCCCGGCCTGGACAGCCGGGAGCTTCTCGCAGAGGTCAGGAGCCTTCCCCTCTGGATCAATGTGGGTTTTTATTCCCTCACACTGATTTCTCAGAGAAAACGGTATGCCCTGGATGTTCTGCGCTTTCAGCCGGAGAAACGGAGATGGAAAGCAGGGAAGCTTCTGGCTGCCTGCCTCCTGGCCGCCGCGCTGGGGCACCTTCTCAGCACCGGGATCGCCGCCAGCGGCTTTTCGGAAATATTCAGCGGCTACACAGATCAGGCTGCCGCGGCCTTTGAGGGACAGAATCTGCTGCTGCTTACGGCGGCCACTGTGATCCTGGCTCCGCTGGCCGAAGAGATGATCTTCCGGGGCATGACCTACCGGCGGGCCCGAAGCTATCTCGGCCCGGCGGGAGGAGCGCTGATCTCCGCCGCTCTTTTCGGCGTCTACCACGGCAATATGGTGCAGTTTCTGTATGCCTTTGTCATGGGCCTTCTGTTTGCCGCCTTCTGCGAAAAAAGCGGGAGCATCCTGCCGGCAGTCCTGGGGCACGGAGCGGCCAACCTCTGGGCCATAGGCAGCACCCCGGTGATGGAACGGCTCTTTCAGGCAATTCCGCAGGCGGTGCTGTGGGTATCTGCGGCAGAGGCCGTGGTCGGGGTAGTCTGTGCCTGGCTGCTGTTCCGGGGAAAAAAGAAAACCGGGGAGGGAGGAAAAACAGATGGCTGATACAAAGATTGTAATAGCCGGGGCCGCCGTACTGGATGTGCTGGCCTGTCCGGTGGATGCTTCCGTCTTTGAGACAGGATCCCTGCCGGCCGAGACTACTGCCATGACCACAGGCGGGGATGCCATGAACGAGGCATGTGTTCTGGCCTCTCTGGGAGCGGATGTACGTCTGGTCAGCAAGCTGGGCATGGATTTCGCAGGGGATCTAATCCTTGGGCGGTGCAGGCGCTTGGGGATGGATACGGAATATATTCTGCAGACTCCTGAACTGCCCAGCAGCATCAATCTTGTGCTGGTGGACCAGAAGGGAGAGCGCCACTTTGTGACAAGCCCGAAGGGGACGCTGCGGAAGTTTTACCCGGAAGATATTCCGGTGCAGGCATTGGAAAAGGGCGGCATTTTCTGCTTCGCCAGTATTTTTGTGGCCCCGCCCTTTGACAGTGCGGCCCTTGAAAAGTTGTTTTCCGCGGCAAAATCCATGGGCCTGACGGTCTGCGCCGATATGACCAAGAGAAAAAACGGCGAGACTCTGGAAGACATGCGGGGGTGCCTTGCTTACGTGGATTATATTTTTCCCAATTATGAGGAGGCGGCCCTGCTCACAGGCCTGGCGGACTGGGATGAGATCGCGGATGCCTTTCTGGACTGCGGCGTCGGCCATGTTGTGATCAAGGCGGGGGCCAGGGGCTGCTTTGTCGCGTCCGGAGAAGAACGCTTCTGGGCGCCTGCCTGTGAGGGGGTGCGCTGTAGGGACACCACAGGAGCCGGGGACACCTTTGTGGCCTGCTTTCTGTACGCCCTCTCCCGGGGCTATGATCTGCGCAGATGCGCCCGGTTCGCCAATGCCGGAGCCTCCCTCTGCGTGGAACGGATTGGAGCGGCGGGAGATGAAATAGAGCTGGAAGCGATTTTAAAAAGGGCGGGACTTTCTGCGGAAGAGCCGGCATAAGTTTTCAGCCGTGAAAAGGATTGCGCTTTTTAAATTTACCGTTATAATAAATTTATACGATGATGTGGGGGCAGACCTTTTGCCCCTGGCATCATGCGATAAATTGCCGAAATGTATCAGACGGTTTTGGCAGACATACCGAATATGAGGGAGGAAAAACGTATGAAGTGTCCAAATTGCGGGGCAGAGCTGGATGAAAATGTAAGATTCTGCACGAAGTGCGGCGCGCCCCAGGAGAGCACAGGCCCGGTGTCGGGAAGCGGAAGGGCGGAAGGGCCGGCAGCCGGCGGCAGAAAGCCGCTGCCCATGCGCCTGATCATCGGCGGATGTGCTGCGGCTGCGGCTGTTATCATTCTCGTGATTGTCCTGCTGACGCAGCCGAAGAAGATTAATCTGGAGGACTACGTGGTGGTGGAATTCGGCGGTTACAATACGGCGGGAACTGCCAGCGTATATGTAAATACGGCGGAGCTTTCCGAAAAGCTGGCGGAGAGCATCGGAGGGAACGCCAACAGTCTGGAAATGGTGACGGCGCTTCCCACCTGTCTCAGCGCGGTGGAGGTATCCCTGGACAGGGACAGCGGGCTGTCCAACGGGGATTCTGTGACGGCGGAGATTACCTATGACAACGAGCTGCTCAAACAGTATAAGATCCGCTATACGGGAGAGTCCGTAACAAAAACCGTGGAGGGACTGGAGGAGCTGACGGAGATCGATCCCTTTGAGGGGCTTGAGGTGTCCTTTACCGGACTTTCCCCGGACGGGCAGCTTGTGTATGAATACACGGGGGATGATACCTACGTATCCGAATCTTCCTTTACCTGTGATCAATCCTCCGGACTCCGGAACGGGGATGTGGTGACCATCTCCATACGAAATTACGATGAAGCGGCGGCGGAGAGCTCCGGATACCGTTTTACCCAGACCTCCCGGCAGTACACGGTGGAGGGCCTGGACGGCTACGTGGAAACCTACAGCGGCCTGACGGAGGAATTCCTTTCCTTCGCGAAACAGGAGAGCCAGGACATTATCAATGCCTATGCCGCCCAGGATTACAGCGATGAGTGCACCCTGGGAGCCATTGAATATGCAGGTTATATTTTCCAGACGCCCAAAGATATGTCCAGCGCGGATCACTACAATATCCTGTACGTGATCTACCGGGGAACGGTTTCCCACAGCGAAAATGACTTTCCGGCCACCAACGTCTATTTCCCGGTCCGCTTCAATGACATTCTGCCCTCCGGCGGAGATTTTACCTACGAGGATGAACCGGAAATTGAAGGCAGTTCAAATCTGTCGGGCGGTGTCTGGGGCTATTACACCTCCGGCTACGCGAATCCTCTGACGGCCTATGAGAACCTGGTGACGGCCAGCGCGGATGTGTACGAGGCGCAGGTGGGGGACGGCTTTGAGAAGTACGAGTCCTACACACCCATCGCTTCTCTGGCGGACATTGCGGAGGGGAACCGCCAGACGCTGGAAAACCGTGCCAGAGATATTATCTCCGCCTATATCGCGGAGGAATATTCGGACAGCTCCCATGCTTCCGAGCTGACCCTGGCCGGATATTATCTGCTGGTGGCAAAATCCCAGGGCCTGGACGATTTCACCGCCAATAATCGTCTGATCGTTGTGTACAGCGCCACTGTGACCAACGATGAAAATCGGTTCGCACCCACCACCGTGTACTATCCGGTACAGTTTGAAGGACTGGCCAACCTGCCGGGAGATGAATTCATCTACACGGCGGAGGGCGAAGTGGAGGGAAACTTCAGCTTCGAGAACAGTTCTTATTTCAGCAGGGGCTATTCGGATGGCGCCAAGATGTTCAGTGATCTGGTCACCGCCAGCCGGACAGATTACACCTATGAGGTCAGTGACGGACTGAAGGCTTTCGGCGAATAAAAATATGCAGGGATACGGAAAAAATACTTGTATCCCTGCATTTTCTGTGCTATACTTTTAACGCTGTGTAAAAAGCACGCATGCTGATTTCCGGGAGGGTGCCTGGAACCCAGGTTTTCCGGAAGCTGACACATGCGGAAGAATCTAACCAAAAAAAGGAGAAGAAACAAATGAGCGTAATTTCAATGAAGCAGTTACTGGAAGCAGGTGTACACTTCGGTCATCAGACCAGAAGATGGAACCCCAAGATGGCTCCCTACATCTACACCGAGAGAAACGGCATCTATATTATTGACCTGCAGAAATCTGTGGGAATGGTGGATGACGCGTACCGCGCGGTGGCCGATATTGTGGCTGACGGCGGAACCATCCTGTTTGTGGGAACCAAGAAACAGGCACAGGATGCCATCAAGGTTGAGTCCGAGCGCTGCGGAATGTTCTATGTAAATGAGAGATGGCTGGGCGGAATGCTGACCAACTTCAAGACCA
>ERZ1643246.1276-NODE-1276-length-27923-cov-7.757105_pt1 | contig 27923 bp, 29 predicted proteins | sample MGYA00579265_ERZ1643246 | MGnify/ENA primary metagenome ERZ1643246 (study PRJEB29033, sample SAMEA4952261) | chicken gut metagenome | biome: Broiler Chicken; feature: Gastrointestinal Tract; material: Caecum | place: Ireland | collected 2018 | study: Broiler...
CAGACAGCTCATATATTTTATCATAAGCTTTTCTGTTTGTCAAGAACTTTTTTAACTTTTTCTGAAACTTTTTTGTTTCAAAACTCAGTCCGGAAGTTTTTACTTCCAAGCGCAGAAGGAGGGATTTGAACCCTCGCGCCGCTACTAACGACCTACTCCCTTTCCAGGGGAGCCCCTTCAACCACTTGGGTACTTCTGCTTGGTTGAATCTGGATTCTATATTTATCTTAACAGGCTCTCAGAAAACCTGTCAGCGGAGAGGGTGGGATTCGAACCCACGCGCCCTTGCGGACAAACGGTTTTCAAGACCGCCTCGTTATGACCACTTCGATACCTCTCCATGTGCTGTTTCTTGTTTTGCTCTCACGAATCAGCTTGTCCATAATACAAAATATTGGAAGATTTGTCAAGGACTTTTTTCAACTTTTTTTATTTTTTTCTCAGCGTTTTCCAAAAAGCGCTGTTTTTTCCGCAATTACAAGGTTTTTGCCGCTGTCCGGGACGATTTTCCGCTATTCAAAGCTGGCTGCCGCGTTCCCTTGCAGCCAGGAGCGCCTCTGCCACATACAGATCTTCCGGCGTAGTAATTTTAATATTGGCATAATCGCCGCAGATTAATTTCACCGGTACATCAGAAAAGCTCTCCACCACCATGGCATCATCGGTAACCTCCTGCTGAAGCCGATCATCTTTCATCAACTCATCGTAGCAGCTGCGGGCCAACTGATATTCAAAGGCCTGAGGGGTCTGAATCTGCCACAAAAACCGCCTGTCCGGTGTATGAGCGGCGAACTCCTCCTGGTCGGCTACCTTGATGGTATCTTTTACCGGCATCCCCACCACACAGGCCCTGAAACGGACCGCTCCGTCCATAGCCCTTTGAATCGTCTGCTGACTGACCAGAGGGCGGGCTCCGTCGTGGATCAGTACATGACTGCAGTCCTCCAGCGCCTTCAATCCTTCATAGACGGAATGGCAGCGCTCCTTTCCTCCCGGAACAACCGCCCTTACCTTTTGCAGGCCATAAGCCCTGACAATCTTTTCACGGCAGAACGCCACCTCGTCTTCCCCTGTTACCAATACGATCTGGTCCACCGGACTTTTTTCAAAGGCTTCCAGTCCATAGACAATCACCGGACGCCCCCCCAACAGCATATACTGCTTCGGGATGCTGCTTTTCATCCGTTTTCCGGCGCCCCCCGCCAGAATGATCGCTCCTGTTTTGATCCGCTTTCTATCCTTTTCCATCATATGTTCCGCCACTTCGCCTCTTTTTTCTTGCGTTCTGCCTTTTAACGTTCGCCCAGCTTCAGATTCGGCACTGCATTCAGATCCCAGCCTGCCAGGTTTCCTTTACGATACTCATAGTAAGCTGCCGCGCCGATCATCGCCGCATTGTCCGTACACAAAATCGGAGAGGGGTAATAGCAGCGCAGATTTCTCCTGCGGCATGCCTCCTCCATCGCTGCACGAAGAGCAGAATTGGATGCAACTCCGCCGGCAATCGCCACCTTGCGGTAACCGTACTCCTTCGCTGCCGCCACGGTACGGCTTACCAGTGAATCTACCACAGAATTCTGGAAGGAAGCCGCCAGGTCAGGCACAAAAATCTCCTGACCGGTCATCTTTGCATGATTAATATAGTTTAAAACGGCCGATTTAAGACCGCTGAATGTAAAATCGTAGGGGGAACCATCGATTTTCCCCCGCGGGAACTCCACGGCATGGGGATTGCCCTCCCTGGCGGCCTTGTCCACTTTCGGACCGCCCGGATAGCCCAGGCCCACCGCCCGCGCCACCTTGTCGAATGCCTCTCCGGCTGCATCGTCTCTGGTACGGCCAATAATCTCAAATTCGCCGTAATCCTTCACGATCACCAAATGAGTATGGCCTCCGGATACGATCAAGCAGACAAACGGCGGCTCCAAATCGGGATGTTCGATGAAATTTGCGGATACATGGCCTTCGATGTGGTGTACTCCCACCAAAGGTTTTCCCGCTCCATAGGCCAGCGCCTTTGCCTCCGCTACTCCTACCAGAAGAGCACCCACCAAACCCGGACCATATGTTACGCCAATAGCGGTCACATCGGACAGCTTCCTGTCAGCCTCTGCCAAGGCACGGCGGATCACATAGTTAATAGCCTTAATATGCTCCCTGGATGCAATTTCCGGCACCACTCCTCCGTAAACCGTGTGGGTGGCAATTTGGGATGAGATCACGCTGGACAATACCGTTCTTCCGTTTTTGACAACTGCTGCGGCCGTTTCGTCACAGGAGCTCTCAATGGCAAGAATCGTCACATCCTCATCCGTCAAAACCGGACCTTCTGATTTTATTTCCGTCATTCTCCTATTCCTCCTCAAATCCCAGCTCCGCCGTCCAGCCATCCTTGGCAGCCTTTGCTCTGGGGAAAATTTCACGAACCTGAGCCATATATTCCTCCGGCCTGTTTAGAGACGGACTGTAGTGCGTCAGCCACAGCTCCTTTGGTTCCGCCTCTTTGGCCAGTCTGGCAGCCTCGTAAAACGTCATATGTTTATATTCTTTCGCCTTTGCCGCTTTCTCCGGCTCTCCGTACATTCCTTCACAAATCATCAGGTCTGCCCCTTTTGCGTACTCGGAAATAACAGGGACCGGCCTGGTATCGGTACAGTAAGCAACCTTGATTCCTTTCCTGGCTTCTCCCAGCACCATCTCCGGCCTCAGAAGGCGGCCCTCAAATTCGATTTCTTCTCCCTTTTGCAGACGGCTCCAGAACCGCTGTGGGATCTGCTGCTCTCTGGCCTTTTCCACATCGAAACGCCCTGCCCTGGGAATGGTGATCGCATAGCCGTAGCAAACTACATTATGGTTGACCCGGTATGCATCAATCTGATAAGGTCCCAGATGAAGCTGCTGACGCGGCTCCGCCAATTCTATAAACTCCAGCGAAAAGGGCAGCTCCGGCGCAATGGTCCTAAGAGCACTTACCACCCGCTCCAGTCCTTTCGGGCCAATCAGTGTCAGCGGTTCTGTCCGCTCCGCATTCCCCATGGTCAGCAGAAGTCCCGGAAGGCCGCTGATATGGTCCGCATGATAGTGCGTAAAGCAGATCACATCAATAGGCTTCGGACTCCATCCCTTTTCTTTTAAAGCGATCTGGGTTCCCTCCCCACAGTCGATCAGAAGATTGCTCCCCTGACAGCGGGCCATCATAGAGGTCAGCCAGCGGTATGGCAGGGGCATCATGCCTCCGGTTCCCAGCAAACAGATATCTAACATTTGGTTTTCCTCATTTTCTTCATTTCTCGTCCGCCGCAAAAAAGCCCTCCAAAGGGCCCCTCTTTCGCGGTGTATATGTTCTCTGCTGAATCATAACATATACGGGCCGGAATAATCAAGAGTGAAACTGGGGATTCTCCCCGGTATTTTCTGTACTTCCATCAAAAAAGGACCCATCCCCAGCCCTTCTCCCAAGGCCCGGGATGAATCCTTTTTAGTCGAACGCTTTTTTTACAGCAGCTCCGTCTGCTCCTCTACCTCCACATCAATGGTAAACTGGGCACGCATCTGGTCGTAGCAGCCCTCGCACAGATCGAAACGATGGATCTCTCCGTCCTTCTCGGAAAAATAGTCCCACTGATGATGGATGGAAATACAGCCCTCCCGAAGGATTCCCTGGTCTACAATCAGTTTCTTTCCGCAGCAGTTGCAGATTACCGTTTCCAGCTGCCCGTTCTTCGTGTATTTTCTCATGAATTACCCTCGCCTTTCTTTAAACATTCTCTCCTTTTCCTTCAGGGCCGTCCCCTTACTGCAAAACAGGAGAGGAACCTCTGATTCCTCTCCATTATATACGCAAAATATGTCGTTTTTAAGTGGTAATTCTTTCATATCTGCCGGTTCCACATGATCAGGGCATCCTCTTTGGGATTGTGGTAATATCCCCTCCGCACCGCTTCCTGGCTGAAACCGCAGGATTCATAAAGGTTTCGGGCTCTCCGGTTGCTTTCCCGAACCTCCAGAGACATCTGGCGGACCCCCTTCATTCTGGCAAGGGTCACCATCACTTCCATCAGTTTCCTAGCGATTCCCTGTCCCTGGGATTCCGGTTCCACTGCGATCCGCTGAAGTTCCCCTTCATCGCCCAGACTGCGGAACACGCAATATCCCAACACCTGCTCTCCAAGGGCATACACCAGATAAGTATCCAGACTGCAGTCCAGGCCGGAACGGAGCAGACTCTCGGACCAGCTTTCCGAAAAACAGACTTCCTCCAGATGCGCTACCCCTTCCAGGTCCGCGGCCGTCATAGGGCGCACCTCACCCTGCTGATGCATCATTTGATCTCTCCTTTTCCGTTTTCAGACGTCCCCGGGAAGCTTTCCCGCTGCCCCTTCCGGGTTCAGCCTCGCCTCCCGCTCCCGTTCCGCCTGAGGTTTTCTCAGATAATCCGGCTCAAAATCATCGGAAGAAACCAGGAACGCCCCGCCAAAGCGTCCCCCCTGCTCCATGGCCAGCTTTCCAAGAGCCGCCACGGCGCTGGCCCGCTGCCGGTTCATGTGGGCGGGAGCATAGAAGTGCGGAATGGTCAGCTGTTCCTCCAGAAGGGGACGGTAGACCGGTACTCCGTCTCCCAGGAATATGACCGCCTCTCCCCTGTTATTTAAAAGCTGTGCCAGCTTGCCGGCATCCATCGCTGTCTGTTCCAGCTCGGTTTCCATCTCCGGATCCATGCGGTAGAGCCCCGTATAGACCTGTCTGCGCCTGGCATCCATCATCGGGCAGACCAATTCCCTGGCCCCCCACAGATTGTAGGCCAGCGCATCCACCGTAGGCACATGAATCAGAGGTTTTTCCAACGCCAGCCCCAGCCCCTTGGCCGTAGCAGCGCCGATGCGCAGCCCCGTAAAAGAGCCTGGCCCGCCGGCCACCGCAATGGCATCAATCGTATTTAAGTCCAGCTCCAGCATCTGCGCCACCTCGTCAATCATAGGCAGCAGCGTCTGGGAATGCGTTTTTTTGAAATCTACCGTGTATTCCGCCGTCAAGATCTCGTCCGTCACCAGGGCAACGCTTGCCACCAGGGAAGAACTCTCAATTCCAAGTATCCTCATCTCTGTCTCCCCTCCTCTTCCTGTCCCGGTCCTTCGACTGCAATATGCCGGTAGTCAAATCCCCGTTCCAGATGCTTTTCAATGATAATGTGTATGGCATCCTCCGGCAGCAGCTCCTCAATCCGGGAGGACCACTCTACCAGGCATACGCCCTCCCCGTAAAAGCAGTCCTCCCAGCCGATTTCATCCATCTCGCTGATGTCACCGATGCGGTACACATCAAAATGCCACAGAGGAAGCCTCCCTTCATCGTACTGCTGAACGATGGTAAAGGTAGGGCTGGCTACCGGCTCTTCAATCCCAAGTCCCCGGGCAAACCCCTGGGTAAATACCGTCTTCCCCACGCCCAGATCTCCGTCCAGGCAGTAGACCTGACCGGCCCTGGCCTTCTCTCCCAGCTGCCTTCCCAGGTTAAACGTATCCTCCCTGGAATTTGATTCATAAATCATCTATTTCAACCCTTTCATTGTCAGAGAAATCCGCTTTTTATCCAAATCCACCGCCAAAACCTTTACATCCACCACATCGCCTACACTGACTGCTTCCAGCGGATGCTTAATGTACCGTTCTGTCATCTGAGAAATGTGAACCAGTCCGTCCTGATGCACGCCGATATCCACAAAAGCGCCAAAATCAATGACATTGCGCACGGTCCCTTTTAACACCATCCCAGGCTTTAAATCCTTCATCTCCAGCACATCCGTGCGCAGAATGGGGCGGGGCATCTCGTCTCTTGGATCTCTGGCAGGTTTCTCCAGCTCGCTTACCAGATCCCGCAGGGTAATTTCCCCGATTTCCAGCTCCTGCGCCATCGCTTTGTAATCCCGGACCCTCCGGCCAATGCCGGCCAGCCCTCCTCTTTTCAGGTCCTGAGCGGAAAATCCCAGCTTCTCTAAAAGCCTGGCGGCAGCCTGATAAGTTTCCGGATGCACACTGGTGGAATCCAGAGGATTTTCCCCTCCCGAAATCCGCATAAAACCGGCACACTGTTCAAATGCCTTTGGCCCCAGCTTAGCTACCTTCAAAAGCTGCTTCCGGTTGGTAAAGGCTCCGTGCTCTTCCCGGTAGGCTACGATATTTTTTGCCAGCGCCTTGTTGATTCCGGAAACGTATTCCAAAAGAGAGGCGGAGGCGGTATTTAAGTCCACCCCTACCTTATTCACGCAGTCTTCCACCACACCCTCCAGGCTCTCGCCCAGATGCTTCTGGTTCATATCGTGCTGATACTGGCCCACTCCGATGGATTTGGGATCGATCTTCACCAGCTCGGACAGCGGGTCCTGCAGACGCCTGGCAATGGACACCGCACTTCTCTGGCCCACATCAAAGGAGGGGAATTCCTCCGTTGCCAGCTTGCTGGCGGAGTAGACGGAGGCTCCCGCCTCATTGACAATGACATACTGCACCTTCTGGGGAATCTCCTTTAACAGCTCTACGATCACCTGCTCCGACTCCCTGGAAGCCGTGCCATTTCCCAGAGAGATCAGGGAAACATGATACGTTGCGATCAGGTCCCGGAGGATCTTCTTCGCCTCCTCCACCCGCTTCTGGGGAGCGGTGGGATAAATGACTACCGTATCCAGCACCTTGCCCGTGGCATCCACCACCGCCAGCTTGCAGCCGGTCCTAAATGCCGGGTCCCACCCCAGCACTACCTGTCCAGCAATAGGCGGCTGCATCAGCAGCTGCTCCAGGTTTTTGGCGAACACCCGGATTGCCCCGTCCTCCGCCTTCTCCGTCAGGGCGCTGCGGATTTCGCGCTCGATGGAGGGACCGATGAGGCGGCGGTAGCTATCCTCCGCCACTGCCTTTAATACAGGAGTGGTGTAAGGATTTTCCCGGGTGATCAGCTGCCGTTCCAGATAGGACAGGATCTCCTCCTCCGGTGCCAGGATCTTCACCGTCAGGACCTTCTCGCTCTCTCCCCGGTTCATCGCCAGAATCCGGTGGCCGGCTGCCTTTTTCACCGGCTCCTGGTAATGATAATAGGTTTCATATACCGTCTGGGCCTTCTCGTCCTTTGCCTCGGACTGAATCAGGCCCTCCTTCATGGTAATACTGCGAATGTAGGTGCGGCATTTTGCATCATCGGACAGGCGCTCAGCCAAGATATCCATAGCCCCGGCAATGGCCTCCCTGGCAGTTTTCACTCCCTTCTCTTCCGATACATAGGAAGCTGCTGCCTTTTCCAGAGGTTCCTTCTGCATCTGGAGGAGGATCAAATCCGCCAGCGGCTCCAGCCCTTTTTCCTTGGCAATCATAGCTCTGGTGCGGCGTTTCTGCTTGTAAGGGCGGTACAAATCTTCCACCGCCACCAGCGTGGCTGCCGCCCGGATGTCCTGCTCCAGCTCGGGCGTCAGCTTCTCCTGATCCCTGATCGCGTTCATAACCTGTTCCTTGCGTTCCTCCAGACCTCTCAGATAGCGGAGACGTTCGTCCAGGTTTCTCAAAATTTCATCGTTTAAAGAACCTGTGGCTTCCTTGCGGTACCGGGCAATAAACGGAATGGTGTTTCCCTCGTCAATCAGCTTTACCGCTGCCTGAACCTGCCCCTCCCGAATCTTCAATTCCTCTGCCAGTGCTTTTATGATATCCATGGTCTATATTCCTGCCTTTTCCATTTCGATTCAGACTTCACTATATCCTGAATTGTTCTTTTTGTCAACATTGCCGCCCCTTCTGGACATCGCCGTATTTTCATGATAAAATAAGCGGGATAACGCAGACACCTCCGTCCCTGGCGGGCGGTCTGTCCAAAGAACAGAAACGAGAATAGAAAGGCAGCTAAACAGCGACTATGAACGATTCATCTAATACAAATAATCATTACAACAATGACTCCAGACCGGACTCTTCCCTCAAGCGCATCCCGCCTTCCCGTGAGGACCGCCTGGGAGTTTACTCCCTTCTGACGGGAGCTGTTGGGGTTCTCTTTTCCTGCTGCTTCCCCAGCGGAGCAGCCTTCGGGATCTTCGGCATCACCCTGGCACTTCTTTCACGGAATGCCTCCGAATCCAAGGAAAAGCACTTTTCCCATCAGGCTATGGCGGGAATCATTCTCTCCGTCATTGCCCTGGCTTTAACCTTCCTCATCTGCTTTATCCTGCTGAAATACTACGAAGCTTTGAGAGACCCGGTTTTGGGACCCTATCTCAACGAGCTATACAACCAGTTAATGGAGTCCATGAACGGGCTCTACCGCTTTCCCGGTCTGTCTCAGTAAGGCCATAAGGGCAGCAGATCGATTCCCTTTAACAGCATATAATTTTTAAAAATCCAGTTGACCATCAAAACCGCGATTCCGCCGTATACGAATCCCAGCTCATGCCCCAGATACCATCTGGGGTTTTTTGTGATCTTGGAAAGTGCAAAACTGACTGCCTCCGCCAGGATCACCGCTGCCATATACAGCACGATCGGATGATACTGGAAGCTCATCCTCCAGTCTCCCCGCAAAAAGGCCCGGAAGGCCCTGGTTCCTCCGCATGCCGGACAGTATAGTCCGGTTGTAAGATGAAACAGGCAGGGAAATCCCTGCCTGGCCATCCATTCCACAAACTGAATGACTGTATCCATCATGTTCTCTTACACCAGCGCCCGGATGGTCTGCTTGATGCCGTACTCTCCCTTCTCCTTCTCCAAGCCTTCGTAACGGCTGCAGGCCTCCTTGAACTCCCCTTCTGTCATGGTTTCCGTAAGGATCCCGAATTCATCCATGCCGTAAAGCTCTATTACTTCCGTCTGGCCGAAGCATTTTTCCACATCCTGCTCTTTGTTCCGATGGCTGCCGGCCAAACGCAGGAAATAGCGGAAAGAGGTCTGTTCCATGGGCAGAATCTCCTGCTTTTCTTCTCCCCAGCCCATCTCCACGTTCTGGTCCAGATTCTGGGCTGCTTCAATCAGGTCTGCCACCACCGCGCTGGCTGTGGGGAGCTTCCCGGCTCCGCTTCCGTAAAACATCGTGTCTCCCACCATATTTCCCTTTACCAGGATTCCATTGAACACATCGCTGACCGGGTAAAGAGGATGATTTTTTCCTACCATCACAGGCGCTACATAGGCGCTGACCCTGCCGTCTTCCCCAATCCTGCTGGTTCCGAACAGTTTGATGGAGGTTCCCATCTTCTGGGCATATTTAAAATCACAGTCCGTAATTTTGGTAATGCCCTCCGTATAGATTTCCTCAAAATTCACCTGGCGCCCTGTGGCCATGGCGGTGAGAATCGCAATTTTGCGGCAGGTATCATGGCCCTCCACATCTGCCTCCGGATTGCGCTCCGCATATCCCAGATTCTGGGCCTCTCTCAGCACCGTTTCAAAGGAGGCTCCCTCCCGCTCCATCTTGGTGAGAATGTAGTTGGTAGTTCCGTTTAAGATACCTGTAATCTCCTGGATTTTTTCTCCCTTCAGGCAGCGGTACAAGGGGCGGATCACCGGAATCCCTCCGCCTACGCTGGCCTCAAAAAAGAAATTCACATGATGTTTCCGGGCGATTTCCAGAAGCTCCGTTCCATAAGCGGCAACCAGGGCCTTGTTGGAAGTGGCCACATGCTTTCCGGCCATCAGACAGGCCTTCACAAAGGGGTAGGCAGGGTTCAGGCCGCCCATGGTTTCCACCACCAGGCGGATCTCCTCGTCCTCCTCAATCTGCTTAAAATCATGGACAATCTTGTCCGCCACCGGACTGTCGGGAAAATCCCTCAGATCCAGGATGTACTTTACCTCAATCTCCTGACCGGCAGCCTTCGCCACCTGGTCCCGGTTTTCTGTCAACACTTCCACTACGCCGGAACCGATGGTCCCGTATCCCATTACCGCTGCTTTTATCATTTTATGCTCTGCTCCCTATTTCTGTTTATTTGCAGCTGCGCCAGCCGCTCCGGACAACTGCTTTTGTTTACTCTCTAGCCAAGATCTTTACATAATGGACGCCGGAAACCGCCTCCAGCTCTTCCACCATTGTGGACACATTTCCCGTGTTTTCACGTACCTCCACGCTGAGGGTCAGGGTTGCAACCCCGTTTACCGGAATACTCTGATGGATGGTCAGGATATTTGCCTTGTAGACTGCCACCACATGAAGCAGGTCACTGAGCAGCCCCTGCTCATCGTCCATCTGGATCACCAGGGTAATGGTCTTCCCCTTTGCGTTGTCATAAAAAGGCAGAATGTCATCCTTATATTTATAAAAGGAACTGCGGCTGATCCCCACCTTCTCGGCAGCTTCCTGGACTGTAATGGCCCGCTCCGACTCCAGAAGCCGTTTGGCCTCCACCACCTTCAGCAAAACCTCCGGCACTGCCTTTTTCTTAACCAGAAAATATCTGCTCTTATCTTCCATTTGCACCTCGCTCGGGGCTGCTGCCCCTGTTTCTGCGGCCCGTATGTCCGTATTACAAACACATCTGTGCTCATGGAAAAGATATTAGCACACTTCCCTCCAGGATGCAACCTGATTTTATGTATTTTAGCAGATGCAAAAAAGCAGCCAGGCAGAAATTCTCCTCAGGCTGCTCTTTTTTATCTCACTTAGTCATCTGCTGCCGCATTCTTATCCGGGCAGCCCAGGCTCATCCAGCGCAGATAAGCACTGATGAACTGGTCGATCCCGCCGTCCAGCACAGCGTCCACGTTGCCGGTCTCCTCCCCGGTCCGGTGGTCCTTTACCATAGTATAGGGCTGGAGCACATAGGAGCGGATCTGGTTTCCCCAGCCGATTTCCTTCACATCGCCCCGGATGCCTGCAGCTTTGGCTGCCTGCTCCTGCTGCTTCAGCATATACAGCTTGGCCTTCAGCATCTGCATGGCCTTATCCTTATTCTGGAACTGGGACCGCTCATTCTGGCAGGTCACCACAATTCCCGTAGGGAAGTGGGTGATACGGATCGCCGAGGAAGTCTTATTGATATGCTGGCCTCCGGCGCCGCTGGAGCGGTAAGTATCGATGCGGATATCATCAGGATTGATCTCAATATCGATATCATCCTCCAGATCCGGCATCACATCGCAGGATACGAAGGAGGTCTGGCGCTTTCCCGCCGCATTAAAAGGCGAGATACGGACCAGACGGTGTACGCCGTGCTCAGAACGCAGATAGCCATAAGCATTTTCCCCGTTAATCTGGATGGTGACGGATTTGATTCCCGCCTCCTCTCCGTCCAGATAGTCCAGCACCTCGTACTTAAAGCCCTTGCGCTCCGCCCACCGGCAGTACATCCGGTAAAGCATGCTGCACCAGTCGCAGGACTCGGTGCCGCCCGCCCCGGCATTCAGGCGCAGAATGGCATTGTTGCTGTCATACTCCCCTGAAAGCAGCAGCTTCAGCCGCATCTCCTCCAGAGTCTTGGAAAAATCGTCCAGCATCTGCTGGATTTCCGGGATCAGAGAAGCATCATTCTCCTCATATCCCATCTGAATCATTACCTGGATGTCCTCATAAGCCTGCTCAAGGGACTTGTAGGTATCCACCTCATCCTTCAGGTGCTTGGCCTCCCGGACCATGCGGGTGGATTTTTCCGGGTCGTCCCAGAACCCAGGCTCTTCCATGGACTTGTCTAGCTCTGCAATCCTTCTCTCTTTGCCGTCCAGGTCAAAGTGAATCCCTCACTTCCACTAATGGTTTGTCATACGTGGATAACGTATGTTTAAAATTATCGAACTCAACCACAGCTTCACCTTCTTTCATATTTCATATCATGTATGGATAAAATGTTGCCGGCGGCGGGGTTCCTGCCGCCTGTCTGCCGCGGACGGAGACCTCTTTTTATTTCAGCCGGCCGCAGCATTGTTTGTACTTTTTACCGGAGCCGCAGGGGCAGGGATCATTGGGATAGATCTTCTGCTCCGCTCTCTTCTTGGGGGCGCTGGCGGAACCCGGGTCACGGTTGGTGCCGGTAACCTTTACGTTTGATTCACGCTCTACCTTCTGCTCCACGCGGATGTGGAAGAGGATGCGCACCGTCTCCTCCTGGATTGAAGCCATCATGGCTTCATACATCTCATATGCCTGCATCTTGTACTCTACAACCGGGTCTCTCTGACCATAGGCCTGGAGTCCGATGCCCTCACGCAGCTGGTCCATATCATCCAGATGAGCCATCCACTTGTTGTCGATAACCTTCAGAAGCACCACCCGCTCAATCTCACGAATCTGCTCCGGCTCGGGGAACTCGGCCTCCTTGGCCTCGTAAAGCTTAATGGCCTCTTCCTTCAGCATATGCTTCAGCTCATTCTTCTTCATCTTGCTGCTGTCTTCCGGAACTTTGATGGGCTTTAAGGGAATAATGGGCAGAAGCAGGTTATTTAACTCCTTCATATCCCAGTTTTCCGGAGACTGGTCATCCGAGATCGACATATCGACCGCATTTTCCACAATATCGGTGATCATCTTCAGGATCAGGTCTCTCATGTTGTCGCCGTCCAGAACTTTGCGGCGCTCAGCATAGATGACCTCTCTCTGCTCATTGTTTACTTCATCATACTTCAGCAGCTGCTCACGGATGCCGTAGTTGTTGAACTCAATCTTCATCTGAGCCTTCTCAATGGCATTGGAGAGCATCCGATGCTCGATCTGCTCACCTTCCGGCACGCCCATGGCCTCAAACATCTTCATCAGCCGGTCGGAGCCAAACAGTCTCAGCAGGTCATCCTCCAGAGACAGGTAGAAACGGGATTCACCCGGGTCACCCTGACGTCCGGAACGTCCTCTCAGCTGATTGTCAATACGTCTGGACTCGTGGCGCTCTGTACCGATGATCTTCAGTCCGCCCAGTGCCCTTGCCTCATCATCCAGCTTGATATCCGTACCACGGCCTGCCATGTTGGTCGCAATGGTCACAGCTCCGTGGATACCTGCATCCGCCACGATCTCTGCCTCCAGCTCATGGAACTTTGCATTCAGTACCTTGTGGGGAATGCCCCTTCTCTTCAGCATGCCGCTCAAAAGCTCTGAGGTCTCAATGGCAATGGTACCCACCAGCACCGGCTGTCCCTTCTTGTATGCGGCCTCAACCTCATCCACAACTGCTTTGAACTTTTCCTTTTTGGTCTTATAGACCGCATCCTCCAGGTCCTTACGGATCATCGGACGGTTGGTGGGGATGGAGATTACGTCCATGGAGTAAATGTTCCGGAACTCTTTCTCCTCCGTCAGGGCCGTACCGGTCATGCCGGCTTTCTTGCGGAATTTATTGAAGAAATTCTGGAACGTAATCGTAGCCAGGGTACGGCTCTCCCGGCGGACATTTACATGCTCCTTTGCCTCAATGGCCTGGTGCAGGCCGTCTGAGTAACGGCGTCCGGGCATAATACGTCCCGTAAACTCATCCACGATCAAGACCTCATTGTCTTTTACCACATAATCCTTATCACGGAACATCAGATAGTTGGCTCTGAGTGCCAGGATGATGTTGTGCTGGATCTCCAGATTCTCCGGGTCTGCCAGGTTCTCAATATGGAAGAAATCCTCAACCTTCTGAACGCCCTGCTCCGTCAGGTTGACCACCTTATCCTTCTCATCCACGATAAAGTCCCCGGTCTCCTCGATCTCCTCGCCCATGATAGCGTCCATCTTGGAAAATTCCTTGGAAACCGTGCCCCGCTCCAGCTGGCGGGCCAGGATATCGCAGACCTCATAAAGCTTGGTGGACTTGCCGCTCTGGCCGGAAATGATCAGAGGCGTTCTGGCCTCGTCGATCAGCACGGAGTCCACCTCATCGATGATGCAGTAGTCCAGATCCCGCAGCACCAGCTGCTCCTTGTAGATGGCCATGTTGTCGCGCAGGTAGTCAAATCCCAGCTCATTGTTGGTCACATAGGTAATATCACAGGCGTAGGCCTTCTTTCTCTCCTGAGAATTCATCTCATTGAGGACCACTCCCACGGTAAGGCCCAGGAAACGATGTACCTGGCCCATCCACTCAGCGTCGCGCTTTGCCAGATAGTCGTTGACCGTTACGATCTGAACGCCCTTTCCTGCCAGGGCATTTAAGTAAGCCGGACAGGTGGAAACCAGTGTTTTTCCTTCTCCTGTTTTCATCTCCGCAATACGTCCCTGATGAAGAACAATGCCTCCGATCAGCTGCACCGGGAAATGCTCCATATTCAGCACTCTTCTGGCCGCCTCACGCACCGTCGCAAATGCCTCAGGCAGAATATCGTCCAGCGTCTCACCTTTTTCCAGACGTTCTTTAAAGATCCTGGTCTGATCCCGGAGCTCTTCATCCGATTTAGCCACCATCTCCGGACGCAGACTTTCAATCTTTGCCACAATGGGGCGAATCAGTTTCAGCTCTCTGTCACTGTGAGTACCGAATACCTTTTCAATCAAATTCATGGTATGCTCTCCTAACTTCTTCCTTATATAAATCCATCTCAACCAGCGCTTGTGCCTGTCAGGACAGTTCTCTTCCTAGTATCTGCCGCATGTACCACGCTTATTCCGTAAATGCCCGCAGACACCTTCGCTTGCGATATAATCTTAGATATTGTAGCACTAAGAAGAAATTTATTCAACCGCTTCCTGCCACGTTCATACAAAATTAACTTTTTGCCGTTTCTTATGGTCAACCAAGCACATTGCACAAAAACTATGTTCGATTCTGTGAATTTCCACAGTATCCACATTTTTCCCTTCCGCTTCTCCCCAGATTTATCCACACAAAACTTGTCCCATTTTACGGCAAAATTTAGTTATACACCGAGTTATCCACATTATCCACAATCCCCAGTGAATCTTTTCCAAGGATTTTACAGAATCTTTTCACACGATTTATTTTTGTGTAGTTCTCATAAACTTTTGTATTTTCCCATAAAATACACGGTTTTCCCTTGACAAATTCCCTCCCCTTACAGCTGACCGACAACCCTTTTATTTCACCTCCAAAGCCTATTTTTATAAAAAATTAAGACAAATTGTCAGAACAATCCTGCTTTTTTAATTGTATTTTCAGGATAAATATGCTATACTAAGGATATCCCAAGAAAAGGAGTTGATTATATGCGTTATACCATTACAGGGAGAAATATCGAGGTAACTCCAGGACTGAGAGCCATGGTGGAGAAGAAGATCGGAAAGCTGGAACACTTTTTCACTCCGGATACTGAGGTCATCGTAGCTTTAAGCGCCCAGAAAGACCAGCAGAAGATCGAGGTAACCATTCCCATCAAGGGCAACACCATTCGCGCTGAGGAGTCCAGCACAGATATGTATGTTTCCATCGATCTGGTAGAGGAGGTAATCGAACGCCAGATCCGCCGTTATAGAAAGAAACTAATTGACAAGAAACAATCCGCACTGTCCTTCTCCCAGGCATTTATGAACGAGGAGGACGAGCATCCGGAGGAGGATATCCGGATTGTCAAGACGAAGAAATTCGCCATCAAACCCGCAGACCCCGAGGAGGCCTGCCTGCAGATGGAGATGCTGGGACATAACTTCTACGTATTTCTGAATGCGGAGACCGATCAGGTCAATGTCGTTTACCGCAGGAAAAACGGGACCTACGGACTGATCGAACCGGAATTCTAAACGCTTTATATAATCAAGATCCGGCGGAGTGCAGCAAAAGCATTCCGCCGGATCTTTTATGTAGAAATATTCTTTTTAGAAGAAGGTAACTGCCTTGCAGGGCGTCCGGTAATTGGACGGAGCCAGACAGATTCCCGTGGTGGGGTTGCTGGCGTGTATAATCTGTCCGCCGCCAATATAAATTCCTACGTGGTTAATATAACCGCCGCTGGCATAGAACAGCAGATCGCCGGGCTGGACCTCGCTGACCGAGATTTCCTTTCCCCTGCCTGCCTGGTCTCTGGAACTGCGTCCTGTGCTGATCCCGAAATGAGAGAATACACTCATAACAAATCCGGAACAGTCCGCTCCTTCGGTCAGGCTGGTTCCTCCATATTTATATGGATTGCCTAAAAACTGCTTCGCATATGCCACAACCGCATTTCTGGTGGCGGAATCCACGGTGCTGGAACCGGAACTGCTGCCCGGCCCTCTGCCGCTTTCCGTAGTCTTCTCCGTTTCTTTCTCCGTCGCCTTTTCTGTCGCTTTCTGCGTCGTGGGCGCCGCTACTGTGCTGTCTTCTCCCTTTTCCGGATTCGCCGCGATCGTCCCCACTGTCTGAGGTGCCGTCGTCTCCTTTTTCGTTTCCGCCGTAGTCTCTCTGGTGGTTTCCTTCTGCGTTTCCTTCTTTGTCTCAGCTGCCTCAGTGGCCTTCTGGGCTTCCGCCTTCTTAGCCTCCTCCAGCTCTTTCAGGGCTTTCTCCGCTTCCTGTTTGCGTTTCTCTTCCTCTGCCTTCTGCTCCTCTTCCTCCTCATTGGAAACGGCCTCCGGCATGGAAACTTCCGTCTTCATATACTCTTTGTAGACATAGCCCTCCAGGTCTGAATCCACCGCAACCTTCAGGAAATCCCCCTGCTCCTCCAGGACCACGTAACTGGCCCCTTCCGACAGCAGCGTCAGCGTTTTGCTGGTCAGATCCGGGCTCTGGCGCAGGCGTAGCGTGGGAGTTCCCACTACGGTTCCGTATTCGGTTCCTACCGATTTGGCCTTCTGCTCCGCCGCTTTTCCGGTAACAAAGTATTCTGCCTTAATATATCCGGTAACAGAACCTGACTGGATCTTATACCAGGTCCCATCTTCCCCCTGGACTGTATCCAGAATTGCAGCCGCACTGTCATTATAAATCTTTCCCAGTACCTGGCTGGATGTATTGGCCTCGCTTCGGATATTGACATGACCGCTGATCTTGGAAATGGCGATATTGTCATAAGCCGAAGCGGCGGCCTTCTGACTGGCCTCCGTAGCCTGAGCCGATGTTTCCGGCTGAGCATTTCCCGTGTTCCTGCTTTCCTGCACGGAAACGATCTCAGGAAAGTCGATGGACTCTATCGCTTCCGACAACGACTTTTCCGGTTCCTCATTGCTGGCATAGTAGTTGTTCATGGCTACCGTAATGCCCGCCAGAGAAGAACTGGTTTCCAGATTGGTGCTCCCAAAGGCTGTTGCCGACCAGGAGACCGCGCACAATCCGCCTGCCAGAAGTATTTTCCCCAGTTGATTCATTCTAATGCCTCTCTTCCTTTAGTGCTTCATCAGGTAATGCTCCACGCTGGTCACTGCGTTGGCCCCATCCGCTGCAGCTGTAATAATCTGGCGCAGGTTCTTTTTGCGCACATCTCCCGCCGCGAAAATGCCGGGGACGGAGGTCGCGCAGTCCTCCCCTGCCTTGATATATCCCTGCTCCATATCCACCAGTCCCTCAAAAGCCTGGCTCTCCGGCGTAATGCCTACGGCAATAAATACGCCCTGAAGGGAAAGCGTCTTCTTCTCCCCTGTCTTTACATTGGCGATTTTCAGGCCGTTCACCTGCTCCTCACCACAGATCTCTTCCGCAACGCTGTCCCATATCATCTCCACATTGTCCAGGGAGAACAGCTTCTCCTGAAGGCTCCTGGCTGCTCTCAGCTGGTCTCTGCGGTGAATGACATAGACCTTGGAGCACATCCTGGCCAGGAAAATGGCATCCTCCACTGCCACATCTCCTCCTCCGACAACCGCCGTCACCTTATTGCGGAAAAAGGCGCCGTCGCAGGTGGCGCAGTAAGAAACCCCTGCTCCGGAAAGCTCCTGCTCCCCCGGAACGCCCAAAAGGCGGTGATGGGCTCCCGTAGCCAGGATCAGAGCTCTGGCCTCATAAGTCTTATCCTGACCGATGACGCGCTTTGCGCTTCCCTCGCCCTCGTCTTCGATGCGGACTACCTCGTCCTCGGCAAATACCGCTCCCAGCTTGTCCGCATGCTCCCGAAACTTCATTCCCAGATCGTACCCTCCGATTCCAGGCAGGCCGGGATAATTATCTACCTCATACGTGTTGAGGACCTGGCCTCCGCTGACCATGGCCTTCTCGATCACCAGTGTATTTAATTTTGCCCTCTGAGCGTAAATAGCGGCTGCCAGCCCTGCCGGGCCAGAACCGATAATGATCAAATCGTAGATGTTCATTTCAAATACCTTTCTTTTCTCTCTTCGAATTTTGCCTATATTAAATATCATACCACAAGTTCTTAATTTATTGCACGGAATTTTCTTACGATTCTCTTATGTTCTCCCCCTTCTGCCCGGACTCTTGAAATCCGGTATGGAACATTTTATAATGTTCTGTAGCAGTTCAGGACAGTGAATGTCCTGAATATTTCCAGCGTTCTTAAAAAAGGAGGGACATTTTATGCCCAGAAAAACCGTTCTTGTCACCGGGGCTTCCCGCGGCATAGGCAAAGCCATCGCTGTAAAATTCGCAAAAAAGGGATACAATGTGGCCATCAGCTGCATCCGCAGCAAAGACCGGCTGCTCCAGACTCAGAAGGAAATCGAAAGCTTCCAGGTTCCCTGCCTGGCCTATCTGGGTGATATGGGGGATATGGACTGCTGTCAGGAGCTGTTCTCCAAAATCAGAACCAGCTTCGGCGGCGTGGATGTGCTGGTCAACAATGCAGGCGTCTCCTATATTGGACTGCTGCAGGATATGTCCTCCCAGGACTGGGAGCGGATGCTGCATATGAACCTGACCTCTGTCTTCAACTGCTGTAAACTGGCCATCCCTTACATGGTCCGGCAGCAGGAGGGCAAAATCATCAATATTTCCTCCGTATGGGGAGTATGCGGCGCTTCCTGCGAAGCCGCCTATTCTGCTACCAAGGGAGGGATCAACGCCCTGACCAAGGCTCTGGCAAAGGAGCTGGCTCCATCGGGCATTCAGGTCAATGCGGTAGCCTGCGGAGCCATTGATACGGAAATGAATCAGTGGATGAAGGAAGAAGACCTGATCGCACTGGTAGATGAGATTCCTGCCGGACGGCTGGGAAGAGCCGAGGAGGTAGCAGACCTGGTCTATCACCTGGGCTATAAAAACGCTTATCTCACCGGGCAGGTGATCGGACTGGACGGCGGCTGGATCTAGCCGCCGTTTTTTAACATTTTTCTTCCAATCCCTTACAAAATAATTACATTCCTTGACCCTGGAGCGACTCCAAGGTGTAGACTTACGGCGTAAGCAATACAGAAAAACATCCATCAAAGGGGGATTTTTTTATGAAGTTAAAACGTTTGGCAACCATGACTCTGGCCCTGGCTCTGACTGCCGGTTCCGCATTCACCTCTCTGGCCGCAGGATTCGTCTCCACCTCCCAGGGTACCAAATATCAGTGGGGCGATGGATCCTACTGCACCAACAACTGGGTTCAGTACAAGAATCACTGGTTCTATTTTGGAAATGACCAGATCTTAAGAACCGGCTGGATCCAGAGAGACAACACCTGGTACTACGCAGCCGATACCGGAGAGCTGCAGGGCGGCATCATGAAAATCAACGGGAATGTCTACTATTTTGACAACAATTCCTGTAAAATGGTAACCGGAACCCGCAGCTACGACGGAGACAGCTATACCTTTACAGAGAACGGCACCACCCCGGATTCACCCTATGTATACACCGAGTGGGACAGCTACGGCCATGTAACCAGAGGAGCCAAGACCGGCGTATTCCAGTAAACGGCTGACCATGCCTGCCATCCAATTCAAATATAATGTACTCTTAATGCAGAAAGACGCTTCTCAATGCCTCTGCAGGGCAAGAGAAGCGTCTTTCTCCTTGTAATTTACTCCATAAAGAGGGTATTGACATCAAATTCGCTGTCAATCATTCCCGCATCCAGCATGAAGTCTGCTGTTTTCTGAAGTCCCTTAATGTCTGACTCTGTAATATCCGTGCTGAAATCATAAGCTGTATACATCTCTTTCACCGCATCGGTATCCAGATCCAGTTCCTGAGCCACAATCTCCATGGTTTCCTCATAGTTATCCTCCATGAACTGAGAAATTGTTCCCTGAGCTTCCTCCAGAGTATCCACCAGCTGCGGATACTGTTCCGCAAACTCTCCCGTTACTGCAACAGCAATGCTTGCGTCAATCAGTCCCTCTCCGTCTGTTACCAGATAGTAACCGGACTGCTCCGCCTGGTAAGCAGTAGCCCCTGCCAGCATTGCCACATCGAGGCTTCCTCCCTCCAGGCCTGCCATGGCATCCGGAATAGACATATTGACATAATTTACATCATCAATGGTCATATCTGCCGTAGCAAGATAAGCTGCCAGAAGCTCGTGCAGGTTCGTTCCTACCGGTCCCGCGATCGTCTTTCCAGCCAGGCTCTCCGGAGTGGTCAGCGACTCATCCTTGGTGTACAGGCAGAAAGCCTTGGGAGAACGGCTGTACATATTGACAATCTTGATATCTGCCCCGTTGGCTGCGGACAGGATCACCGAACTGCCGCCCACGGCGTAAAGCACCTGCACATCGCCGGATGCAAGGGCCTGGGTCTGATCTGCGCCGGAGGTGATCTCTGCATACTCCACATTAATGCCCATCTGGCCAAAAGCATCTGCAAAAATCCCCTGGTTTTTCTCAATAATACTGGGTACATTTAACGGGGAGGTCACATAGGTGAACACCAGCTTATCCACACCAATGTCCTGCCCTTCTTCCCCGCTCTCAGACTCCTGCGCTTCACTCTCCTGAGCAGCCGTTTCCGTGGTCTGCTGTTCCTGAGATGCCTCCGTTTCCTGGGTCTGGGACTGGCTGCAGCCGGAAAGAGCTGCCGCTCCTACACCGATCGCCGTCATTACCGCCAATATTTTTTTCATAATTCAATCCTCCTGTTGATTTTATGTCAAGTACCTTTATCAGTACCTGCTTTCTCAATCTGCATTCAGCTGATCCAAAATATCTTTTTTCAGCTGGATAAAGGGCTCTGCCAGAAGATTTCTCTCCTTCTCTGCCCCTGCGATCTCATTGACAGAATACTCCCTGCGTACCTTTCCTTGGTCAATTACCACAATCCGGTTTCCCAGAAGAAGGGCCTCGTCAATACTGTGGGTTACAAACAAAATACTGCAGTTCTCTGTTCTCTGGACCCGCAGAAGCTCTTTCTGCATCTGTTCTCTGGTAAAATAGTCCAAAGCCGCAAAGGGCTCGTCCATCATTATAAAAGAGGGACGGCAGGCCAAAGCCCTGGCCAGGGCCGCTCTCTGCTGCATGCCCCCGGACAGCTGCGAAGGGTAGGCCCCCTCAAAGCCTTCCAGTCCTACAACCCGGATAATCTCCTGAATCCGCTCCCGGTTCTCCCGCCTCTCCTGCCTTCTCAGACCGAATGCAATATTCCGCTTTACCGTCAGCCAGGGCATAAGCCTTGGTTCCTGAAAGACAAAAGCCATCCGGTGGGAATCACTGCAGAGAATCTGGCCGGAATCCGGCTGCTCCAGACCTCCGGTCAGGCGCAGAAGGGTGGTTTTTCCGCAGCCGCTTCTGCCCAGCACAACCGTAATCTGCTTCTCCGGAATCTTCATATTAATCCCTGTCAGAACCGGCAGTTCTTTTTTTTCTACATAATAGGACTTTTTCAGGTCCACGATCTCAATCCCAGCCATGATTTCCGTTTCCTTTCACAAGCTTTCCGATAACCAGGCCGAAAATCCGGTCCGTTGCGTATCCCACCAGACCGATTACAAGGATCCCCACGATCACCTTATCCGTCCGTGACATCTGCTGCGCAAACAGGATCAGATGCCCCAGACCCGTTGAAGCTGCCACCATTTCTGCACCGATAATGGCCCGCCAGCTGTATCCCAGGCCAATGCGCATTCCCACCAGAATATCTGCCGATGCATAGGGCAGCACAATTTTCCAGAACTTTTCAGCCCGGCTGTAGCCAAACATGTCCCCCACTTCCAAAAGCTTTGGGTCGCAGCCTGTAAAGCCTTTTACGATATTTAGATACATGGGGAAAAAGGAAGCCAGAACGATAATGACTACCTTGGTGGTTTCCCCGATGCCGCACCAGAGAATCAGCAGCGGGATCATGCTCAGAGGAGGCACATTCCGGAAAAACTGCACCAGATACTCAAAATAAGCACCGGAAACCGGAATGACTGCCCGCAGCATCCCAAGGATAAATGCCAGTACAAAGGCAATGGAAAATCCTTTTAAAACCCGGAGCATGCTGATCCCAATATCCCCTGCCAGCTCGCCCCTCCGGCACATATCCAAAAAGCTGCCGAAAACCTTGGCCGGAGGAGGCAGCACATAGGCATTAAACAGCCCCGCCTCGCAGATCCCGTACCAGATTGCAAAAACCGCCAGGATCCCTGCGGCGGCAGGGATCATCCCTCTGATCCTTTTCACTTTTCAATCACCCCATCCCCATTGTGACAGCCCCCGCTGCAGCAAAGCATTTCCACGATTTTCTTCCCCTTCCACATTCCTTCCTCCAGGTAAGACTCTATTGTCTCTGTTCCGGTAAGACTGTCCCCGTTTTCCAGGCCCTTAAAAAAGCCCGGTGGTATCGGGCTCTTCTCCAGTTTCCGTCCTGGAAACGTTTCTCCGGCTCTGTACAAAAAATCGTTCCATGTGAGGAATTCCGTTTCCGGAAGTCCCAGGGCATTGCCCTCCTCTGCCAGAATCCGGCATGGAGTGGTGATCAGCTTCCATCTTCCTATGAATTCCGGTCTGGCGCTGATCTCTCTGGCGCAATGGAAGAGAATCGGCTCAATATCCGGCAGATGCAGCCCTTCCCGGCACCCCAGTTTTCTTACACACCGGGCCGCCTGAGGACAGCGCACATCCGCTACCGCTCCGGATGTTTCCTCTGCTGCCTTCCGGTACTTTTCCCGCACCACTGCTCCCCAGTTTTCCCGGCAGGAAACCGGCAGAAAGCCTCTTTCCCTCAAAAAACGGTGCAGTGTCTCTCTCTCATACATCTGTTCTACAACAGGATTCAGGAAAATGCAAGTCAAAGTGTCCTTCTCCTTAGAGTTAGTTTTGATTAACTTTCTTTATCCTACCAGAATAGTATGAATTTGTCAACCGGGACTTTTAACGTCTTCCCCGCTCTCCGGCACTGCGCCTTCTGTCATGGACCTCCCTGTCTTTTGTCATTAAAACGACGCATTCACAGTGTTTTGTCATCCCAAACATATCCACCCCCACGCCCTTCACGGCCCCATATCCCAGGCGTTTCATAAACTTCAAATCCCTGGCCAGGGTTTCCGGATTGCAGGAAATATAAACCACCTTTCCGGCGCCGGTTTTCGATACAGCCCTCATGAACTCTTCCGTGCTTCCGCTTCTGGGCGGGTCCATCAGGACCACATCCACCCGGTCCCCTGAGGCCGCCATCTCTGTCAGGAAACGGCCGGCATCATTGCAGTAAAACCGCGCATTTTTGATCTGATTCAGCCTGGCATTGTGGATGGCGTCCTTCACCGCATCCGGATTCAGCTCCACCCCGATGACCTTGCCGGCGTTTCCGGCCGCAATGAGACCGATGGTCCCAATGCCGCAGTAGGCATCCACCACCGTTTCCTTTCCCGTCAGCCCGGCATACTCCATGGCTTTTCCGTAAAGCACCTCCGTCTGGACAGGATTGACCTGGTAAAAGGATTTGGAGGAGATGCGGAACCGGCAGCCGCAGAGCACATCTTCAATGTATCCCTTCCCGTAAAGCACATGCTCTTTGTCCCCCAGGACCATACTGGTCCCCCTCCCGTTGATGTTCTGGACCACGGTGGTAATCTCCGGGTGGGCCTCCCTCAAAGCCTTTACAAAATTGTTTTTGGATGGAAATACAGGCGAAGCCGTCACCAGCACCACCATGATCTCCCCTGTGGCAAACGCCCGGCGGACCAGCACATGGCGCATAAGGCCAAATTGCGTATCCTCATCGTAGACCCGGATCTTAAAAGATTTCAGGAGCTTTCGGACCGTGCCGATGATCTCATCGGCTTTTTCATCTTCGATCAGGCACTGTTCCACATGGACCACCTTGTGGGTACTCTCCTGATAAATTCCGGAGATTATGTTTCCCTTCCGGTCCCGGTCAAACACTGCGTGAACCTTATTGCGGTAATGAAACGGCTCTTTCATGCCCAGAATCCCCTCCACCGGGCAGAGCCCCTTCAGCAGCTTTTTCAGCTCCTCCTTCTTCCAGGCCAGCTGCTCCTCGTAGCTCATCCCCAGAAGCTGGCACCCCCCGCAGCGTCCAAATACCGGACACATGGGCCTGTTTTTCTGTTTTTCTCTATTGCTTCCTTCTTTCATAGGTATTTTTAATCTCCCTTTCCCGTTTTCCTCAAATTCTATCGACATTTTACCATAGATTGACTATAATGTGAAACGAAACAATTCCGGACGGCACAAACCGTTACAATGAAGTCAAGGAGGACGCTGCCATTATGGAGCAAACCAAACAATACTACATCGATCCTGTGGTCTACGACGGCCGGCCCTGTCAGGAGGAGGGACGGCTGCCCAAAGAAATCCGGGTCTATGACCTTTTAGACTCCCTGCATGTGCCCTATAAGCGGGTGGACCACGATGCCCTTCCCACCATCGAGGCCTGCCATGAAGTGGACCTCCTGCTGGGCATCGACATCTGCAAGAATCTCTTTCTCTGCAATACACAGAAAACCGCCTTCTACCTGCTGATGATGCCAGGCGGAAAGAAATTCAAAACAGCAGCTCTCTCCAGGCAGATCGGAAGCGCCCGCCTCTCCTTTGCCGGCCCCGAATATATGGAACAGCTGCTGGACATCACCCCCGGCTCCGTCAGCGTTCTGGGCCTGATGAACGACCACGGGAATCGGGTACGGCTGCTCATCGACCGTGATGTGCTGACAGACCACGAATTTCTCGGCTGCCACCCCTGCATCAACACCTCAAGCCTAAAGCTCAAGACCCGGGATCTGCTGGAAACCATTCTCCCGGCCATCCATCACGATTATACCGTTGTAGATTTGCCCAATGAGTAACAAAAGGCCGCCGACCGCAGAAATCAAACTGCGGCCGGCGGCCTTTTATCTTACGGGGCGGCAGTTCAGGCCATCCTGAACTGCTGCGTTACAGGTCCTATTTCGCGTAGTCCGTCACCCGTGATTCACGGATCACATTGACCTTGATCTGTCCCGGATACTCCAGCTCTTCCTCGATTCTCTTGGAAATCTCTCTGGCCAAGAGCACCATGCTGTCGTCATTGATCTGTTCCGGAATTACCATAATCCGAACTTCCCGTCCTGCCTGGATGGCATAGGATTTATCCACACCCTTGAAGGAATTGGTAATATCCTCCAATTGTTTCAATCTGTTTGTATATGTTTCCAATGTTTCACGCCTTGCACCAGGTCTGGCAGCAGAAATCGTGTCCGCAGCCTGGACGATGCAGGAAATCAAACTGGTTGGTTCAACGTCGCCATGATGGGATTCTACCGCGTTAATCACCGTAGCGGATTCCTTGTACTTCTTACAGAGTTCCGCACCCAGCTGTACGTGGGTTCCTTCCATGTCATGGTCAACGGATTTGCCGATGTCATGAAGCAGTCCTGCCCGCTTTGCCAGACGCACATCAAGCCCCAGCTCGGATGCCAGCAGGCCTGCCAGCTGAGCCACCTCGATGGAATGCTTCAATGCGTTCTGCCCATAGCTCGTTCTGAACTTCATCTTTCCAAGTAACTTAATCAGTTCCGGATGAATGCCGTGGATCCCAACTTCCAGGCAGGCAGCCTCGCCTTCCTCCCGCATGTTGTTCTCCACTTCTTTCTGCGCTTTTTCTACCATCTCTTCGATCCTGGCCGGATGGATTCTTCCGTCCACGATCAAACGTTCCAATGCAACTCTGGCAACCTCCCTGCGAATGGGATCAAATCCGGAAAGCACTACTGCTTCCGGCGTATCGTCGATAATCAGTTCCACGCCCGTGAGCGTCTCCAAAGTCCGTATGTTCCGTCCCTCACGGCCGATAATCCGGCCTTTCATCTCATCGTTGGGAAGCTGTACAACGGAAACCGTTGTCTCAGCCACATGATCTGCCGCACAGCGCTGAATGGCTGTCACAACCAGATCTCTCGCCTTCTTGTCCGCCTCTTCCTTTGCCTTATTCTCAAGTTCCTTAATTAATTTTGCCGTGTCATGTTTTACATCTTCTTCAACAGATTTTAACAGATATTCCTTTGCCTGTTCGGAGGTCAAACCGGATATACGTTCCAGTTCCTGTATCCCCTGTTCATACTGGGCTTCCACCTCTGCGCTGCGCTTGCTTAAGAGATTCTCTCTCCTGACCAGGTCAGCCTCCTTCTTCTCCAGGGTTTCCGCTTTCTTCTCTACGTTCTCTTCCTTGCTCAGCACTCTCTTCTCATAGCGCTGCAGCTCTGCTCTCCGTTCCTTGGTTTCCTTCTCCAACTCGTTCTTGGTCTTTAAGGACTCTTCCTTGGCTTCCAGGAGCGCTTCTCTCTTCTTTGTCTCCGCAGTTTTTAATGCTTCATCTATTATCTCTCTTGATTTCTGCTCCGCACTTCCAACCTTGCTGTCATACTGCTTGCGTTCATAAGAGCGGGCGGCAAACCAGACAATAATAGCCACAATGGCCGCAATAACAGCCACGATAATGACCAGTGGTAAAACCATTATCTGTAACACAGGAGCACCTCCTTATTTAATTTTCATTGTACGAACTACAACATATTAATTTTATACGCATTTCAATATTATGTCAAGCGTAATCCCTTATTTTCCGTATGTTACAGACAAAATGTACAAAAATTGCCGAATTTTACTCCCAGGTTTCTTCCTCCAGCTCCCCAAGGACAGAGCGGACCTCCTCATAGGAAAATCCCTTCCGTCCCAAATAGCCGTACAGGCGCCGGCGCTCCTGCTGAGTCCCAGGCATTTTCCCTCCTGTTTTCTGCCGGATCAGCCGGCTGATGGCCTCCTTCTCCGGCGCTCCCTCCTTCAGTGCTTCCCGGACCAGTTCCCCGTCCATTCCCTTTTGGCAAAGCTCCCAGGCCATCTGTTTTTTGCTTTTTACCCGGCTTTTGTCCTCCACGTACCGTTTTGCCAGACTCCGGTCATCCACATACCGGTAATGCTTTAAAAACTCCAGGGTTCTCTCTGTTACCGCCAGAGGGAATCCCTCCTCCAGAAGCTTCTTCCGAATCTGGCTCTCCGTCTTGTCAGAATTCTGCAGCAGATAAAGACTGCGCTCCCTGGCCCTCTTATTTAAAACTTCCTCCTCAATCTTCCGGTACAGCTCCTCCGAAACCTGTCCCCCTTCCTGGATCCCATAGCGGCGCAGCTCTCCTCCGTATAAAACAAAGGCAAAGTCCTCATCCAGAAAGACTTTGCTCTTGCGCTGATCTACGGGGACAATGGATGTCACCTTCACGTCCCTGCTCTCCTTTCCAAAAAACCGGCCCGGAAGGCTTCACACCGCCTCCGGGGCCGGATATCCGTCCTTATATCTCTTCCGTCTGTTCTTCCGGCTCTGCCTCAGCAGTCTGAGCCTTCAAAGCAGCTCCTTCCGCCTGGTGTTCCACAGGCAGGCCATACTTTTCCCGGACTTTTTCCTCAATCTCACTGCAAATCTCGGGGTTGGATGCCAAATACAGCTTGGCATTCTCGCGGCCCTGTCCGATCTTCGCCCCGTTATAGGCGAACCATGCACCGCTCTTCTCTACAATGTTCTCCTTAACAGCCAGATCCAGGATATCGCCCTCCCTGGAAATGCCCTTTCCGAACATGATGTCAAACTCCGCTTCCCGGAAGGGAGGTGCGATCTTGTTCTTCACTACCTTCACGCGAACACGGTTTCCAACTACATCGCCGCCCTGCTTGAGAGTCTCGATCCGGCGCACATCCAGCCGCACGGAAGCGTAGAATTTCAGCGCACGGCCTCCTGTGGTCGTCTCCGGATTTCCGAACATAACGCCCACCTTCTCACG
>ERZ1643246.1278-NODE-1278-length-27918-cov-6.748591_pt1 | contig 27918 bp, 25 predicted proteins | sample MGYA00579265_ERZ1643246 | MGnify/ENA primary metagenome ERZ1643246 (study PRJEB29033, sample SAMEA4952261) | chicken gut metagenome | biome: Broiler Chicken; feature: Gastrointestinal Tract; material: Caecum | place: Ireland | collected 2018 | study: Broiler...
GGGCATTGTGCCGGCAAACTTGTCAGAGTCATCTGGAAGATGCTGACTGACGAAGTAGAATTTAACCTCGATGAAAAGGTCTGTATACCAATATCGATAGATTTTTTTAAAGCACCCTAAGGGAATTCTATTAAAGTTACCCTTTTTTACCATCAACACATAAAAGAAATATTTTTCTAATTTATACTTGACTTTTCATAGCTGGTCTCCATATTTTAAAATAAAGCTGTATACTAGATGTAATTAACATTAGTATACAGCTTTAAACTCTTATGCAGTATTATTAAGATAGCCTTTTAGTGATGATTTGGGAACATGTCCTCCGCCGGGTCTAATCCAAATGGACAACCAATCGGTACATTACAATCATCAAGATTTACCTCTTCCATATTTTCCTGATTTTCAAAAGAATTTTCTTTCTTTTCCATCTCGGTTGCATTGTTTTTTTCACTCATCTCAAATATCCTCCTTACATTGTATTGGTACAGGTGAATCATTAAGTTTTTTTTATTTTACCATATTCTGGCATATTTTCAACTTTTTTTATGTTAAGTTTATATAAAACATTTATCTGCTGTGTGGAAACAATTTTCCACCTGAATGCGAAATCCACAGTAATTATGATGTGCTTCTATATTATCAAGCACCAAACAGTTAAGCTGCCGGCAAATAAATACTCTTTAGGTGATCGATATACATTGACTCTTCCCCTTTTTTACATTTTGAATTCTATATGCGTTTTACGGAAAGAGCCAGAAAAGGATCTTTCCAAATCCTCATTAAGCTTTTGCCATTTCCTTTTCATAGATAAGGATTTGTTCCCAGGTTAACCACTCTGGCTTTTGACCTTCTGGGAAAATGTTCCACAATTCCTTCATTCGGCCGATATGCTCTTTTACATTGCCATTACTAAGAACTGCAAGGCTACGATTTCCGTATCCCAAGCAATACTCACAATCCATCTGCACTCTATTTAGTAACAAATATTCAAATTCATATCGGTTTACCCTATATGGCTCTGTAGAAAAACATATTCCTGCTTTATAGGTGATAGTGGTTCTCCATCCCAATCATTGTTTGTAACCGAATAAAGACAAAGGGTTTCTCTTTCACCCATCCCAAGATCTATCCACAATTTTCCAAACTGATCTTTATAAATAGGTTGTGAAAAGTCGTCATTCCCTATGTAATCCAAAGATAATATGCATTTCTCATTTTCATTCATTTCCTTTCTTATTTTTGTATATATACCTGTTGCTTTATGTCATTTCTATTTATGTATCTGGCTTCGGAGGAATCGTTTTTTCTAAGCAGATATTCGCTATTTTATAACAGCCAGACTTATTTACACTTGCAATTCCTCCTAAACTATCTAAGTATTGACTGCCATTTTTAGATGCTGATATATAAATATAGTATTGGTAATTTGCAAAACTTTACGTTCCTTGGTAATCAATTCCAAGGACTAATCTCACTCCCATTTTTTAGCTTTTCTTCTTTACCGTATTTACAACACAGGTTACTACTTCTTTTAATTCCAGCTACACTTTCTTTATATAACTCACTTAAAAGTCAATCTCGCTTTTCTAACCATAATAATACTGCTATAGCAAAAAAGATTCTTCTATGAATTTCATTTTTCATAGAAGAACCTTTCAATCACATTGTCATACAAAACTAACCACTTTTTGTAGTCTCTATTTCTTAGTGTTTTACTTGATACTCAACCGAGAATCGCTCTCAGAATGTGCTATTAAGCATTTAGGATCTATGACTATCTCCTTTTCTCCCCTTCTGGAAAAATAAGCCAATATGTCTTTCTTTTTGATTTCTCCGTCTCGTATATATCCTTTTTGATTTTTGCTATCAAAGCGATGCGCAAACCATACTGCCTTTGAGTAATCATCCGTCCATGACAGACCATTCGGATTTCTGCCTACCGATACTCCTCTATATACTTTTAGCGTTTCTGGAAGATTATAGTATATTTGATATTCCTTATCGTTCATAAGATACCGCTTATCAGCTTTTTTAAACCACCTGCTTGCCATAGCTGTACTTACATTCACGTCTTGGTTAGGGTCTTCACTACTAATCCATATCTCCCCAAGAAAATGGCTGAAGTCTTTTATAGACATATATTCTTTTATAAACTTTAGAAACGTAAGTCTATATGGTTTGTCTATACAAAGCAAAATCGAGGATACATCTTTTAAAGTCTGGATTTTTTCTTCTTTATTTTTTATTATCTTTTGATATATTTGAGGCTCCTCTAAAATATTGACCATCTGTCCTTCATATGGTAAAAACGGCGTATTCCAAAATGGATGTTGTATAAGCCAAGGAAATTGTGTTTCTTTTATATCTAAATGCAAAAAAAGAATAGCCACATCTTTGATTTTTTCTATATTGGTTTCCTTTGTCATTCTTTATATTTCCTCCATATATCCTATCAACCTATCATAGACTTTCCGATCAGTACCTTTTTCCCACAAAAAGCAAACCCGTATTTCCGGATCCGGTTCTCTGGAATCCCTTTTGACTGCAGCACCGTATCGTAACGCTTCTCTTCTATCTGCCTCAGCGCTGCCTGTACGGTATCGGATAATTCCTTTTCTTCCTCTGGGTCCTGCACCTTAAATTCCATGATGATCCCGTATCCGTCCTGTTTTTTCGGCTCCAGCAGGATATCATATCGCCCAAATCCACTTTCACGATTCGATGTTATCGCATACTGCTCTTCAAGGTCCACCATTAACCCCAATACAAATCCATGATAAAACCGCTCCGGCTCAGATTCTCCTGACGGCCGGTTCCCGCTGTCGAAAAAGCTAAACGTAGCCAGTGCCACCCGGTTCATATATGTGTTCATCGCTTTCAGGTCATCCTGCAGCAGGGCTTTGATAAATGCATTATAATTAGATGCCGAAACTGCAAACCAGCTATGCACCATACCCCGGAACATGACCATGACTTCAAAATTTGTTATCGCCAGTTCATACAGCTGTTTCCACTCCCCATACGGAGTCTCTTCTTCTTTCATGCGCACGATCTTGAGATAACCGCTTGCCAGCAGCAGGCTCCAGATTGCGTTTTCATCTAAGTCTAACTGATTATATACAATCTGCTCATCTATCCGGGTAACAATGCTCTTCCCGCTAAGTAACTGTTCAAAAGATTCTTTCACTTGATAAGAACCCTCGCAGATCACTTTCCCGGCAAGGCTGTTGCTGCTCGTATTAGCCCAGTAAGGCCCCACCTTTTGTTTATCCAGATAATTGATAATGGACCAGGGATTATAGATGTCGGTCTTATTTCCAAAAGTAAAGCCGTCATACCATCTCTTCACTTCACTGAGCCGGTCCGCAAGCCCATACTCTTCCAGCGCAGCCCGGACTTCCTCTTCCGTAAAGCCAAATGCGTCTGCATATTTCGGTGATGTGGCAGTCACCACTTCCAGGTTGTTCAAGTCTGAAAAGATCGATTCCTTGCTGATACGTGTGATCCCAGTCAGGAGAGCGCGTTCCAGATACGGATTTGTTTTAAAGGTAGCATTAAACATACTGCGCAGGAAGTTCGAGAGTTCTTCCCAGTACCCGTATACATAGGCCTCCTGCATCGGCGTGTCGTATTCATCCAAGAGAATGATCACCTTTTTCCCATAATAGCGGCTAAGAAAGTCAGACATTCTATGAATGGCTAATGTAGCAATCGTTTCATCCATATTCATAGTAACATTTCTAAAATAAGTTTTCTCCTCTTCAGTCAGCAGTCCACTATTTAACAAAAATACATGTTTATTATATAAATCTGCTAGAATCTGACCAATACGTTCCTTTGTCATCTGAAAGTTACGCTCTTTCACATTTGCAAACGTAACGCTGATAACTGGATATGTGCCCTGAATCTGACGATATATTTTTTCTTTCCATATATTCAAATTATAAAACAGTTTCTCATTTTTTGAATGTGTCACTGAAAAAAATTTTTCTACCATGCTCATCGTCAAGGTTTTTCCGAAACGTCTAGGGCGAGTAATCAACGTAACGCGGTCACGTCTTTCCCACCACTCTTTTATAAAAGTTGTTTTATCTACATAAAAAAGATTATCTTTTATGATATCTTCAAACTCCTGGTATCCTATGGATACTTTTCGCTGCATAATATTATCTCCTTACTTTATTCAATACAGTAATATCCTCTCCTAAGCAAATGTAAGTTGCTCTCAGAATGTGCTATTAGGCATTTAGAAGCCATGACTATCTTCTTTTCTCTCTTTTTATATCGGATTCCTCTGTCATTCTTTATATTTCCTCCATATATCCTATCAACCTATCATAGACTTTCCGATCAGTACCTTTTTCCCACAAAAAGCAAACCCGTATTTCCGGATCCGGTTCTCTGGAATCCCTTTTGACTGCAGCACCGTATCGTAACGCTTCTCTTCTATCTGCCTCAGCGCTGCCTGTACGGTATCGGATAATTCCTTTTCTTCCTCTGGGTCCTGCACCTTAAATTCCATGATGATCCCGTATCCGTCCTGTTTTTTCGGCTCCAGCAGGATATCATATCGCCCAAATCCACTTTCACGATTCGATGTTATCGCATACTGCTCTTCAAGGTCCACCATTAACCCCAATACAAATCCATGATAAAACCGCTCCGGCTCAGATTCTCCTGACGGCCGGTTCCCGCTGTCGAAAAAGCTAAACGTAGCCAGTGCCACCCGGTTCATATATGTGTTCATCGCTTTCAGGTCATCCTGCAGCAGGGCTTTGATAAATGCATTATAATTAGATGCCGAAACTGCAAACCAGCTATGCACCATACCCCGGAACATGACCATGACTTCAAAATTTGTTATCGCCAGTTCATACAGCTGTTTCCACTCCCCATACGGAGTCTCTTCTTCTTTCATGCGCACGATCTTGAGATAACCGCTTGCCAGCAGCAGGCTCCAGATTGCGTTTTCATCTAAGTCTAACTGATTATATACAATCTGCTCATCTATCCGGGTAACAATGCTCTTCCCGCTAAGTAACTGTTCAAAAGATTCTTTCACTTGATAAGAACCCTCGCAGATCACTTTCCCGGCAAGGCTGTTGCTGCTCGTATTAGCCCAGTAAGGCCCCACCTTTTGTTTATCCAGATAATTGATAATGGACCAGGGATTATAGATGTCGGTCTTATTTCCAAAAGTAAAGCCGTCATACCATCTCTTCACTTCACTGAGCCGGTCCGCAAGCCCATACTCTTCCAGCGCAGCCCGGACTTCCTCTTCCGTAAAGCCAAATGCGTCTGCATATTTCGGTGATGTGGCAGTCACCACTTCCAGGTTGTTCAAGTCTGAAAAGATCGATTCCTTGCTGATACGTGTGATCCCAGTCAGGAGAGCGCGTTCCAGATACGGATTTGTTTTAAAGGTAGCATTAAACATACTGCGCAGGAAGTTCGAGAGTTCTTCCCAGTACCCGTATACATAGGCCTCCTGCATCGGCGTGTCGTATTCATCCAAGAGAATGATCGCTTTCTTTCCATAAACCCTGTAAAGGTAGCTGGATAATCTCCTAAGAGAAATTGTAACCTCATGCTCCTGCATATTAGAGGAGACTCTTTGGAAATACTCTTTTTCTTTCGCATTCAATAGAGGACTTTCACATAAAAATGAATACTCGTTATACAGATCCACAATAGATTCGCAAATCAATTTCTTTGCCTGGTCAAATGTAGTTTCTTTCACATCGCCCAGGCTAAAAAAAATGACAGGATATTTCCCCTGTTCCCTTCTAGATTTTTCATATTCCCAAATTTTTGTCCCCTGAAATATATTTTTTTCTGTGCAGTTAACAGAAAAAAATTTTTCAAGCATATTTATAGTCAATGTTTTTCCGAATCGTCTTGGTCTAGTGATAAGCGTCACTTCATCTTCGGCCTCCCACCATTCTTTAATAAACATTGTCTTATCTATATAAAATAAATTTTGCTCCCTTATTTTTTCAAAATTTTGCAATCCTATTCCTACTGTTCTGCCCATGTAATCACCATCCTATACTAAAAATAAAGCAACAGAGGGACCTATTTTCTACAACTTACTCTTATTATATCCGTTCATATGTAAAAGGACAACGAATTCTTTATTTAATTTCGCTTACCATAGTGTAAGATAGCAGATAATGAACTCTCCAAGTCTTGATGTTTCAAAAATATTTCCCCCTATTTTTGAGCAATGATACTACAGCAATCGAGGAAATAATACTTTTTATCCTCCGTATTGCTATATAAATACCTTATGCCTTAATCATATCCAAATATCGTCTGACCGGATATTTTCAATATTAAAGGTCCTATAAGATTTCGCTTATTTATTCTTTCCTTAATGTAATGTCTTCTTTTATTTCTATTTCTCTACAAGATTCTAAAGAGTCTGTTATTTCATAAATGGTGCCCTTCAATGTATCCTGACATCTGTCAAACAAAAGCTTCAACGGGTATGCAGACTGGCTTAATTCCCTCCATTTTTCTTCTGGCAAATCTAAGTGCCATAAACAGTTGTAAATAATTAGAAGCAACCCCAATTCCATCGGATTACTGTCATGAAATGTCACACTGGCATAATACATCTTTTTTCTAAGAAGTTCGTCTATTCGTTCAAACGCTTGTTTTTTGCTACCTTCCTCTTCTTTTTCGAAACGAGAGTATCGTGCATATTGTCCGTCTGACCCATTTGCGTATTTATAAATCTCACCAGCAATACAGTTCATCCTATCAAAATCCGCTTCTCGTTCACCAAGGGTTTTTCCAGTGATAAAACGGAATAATTTATTATCCCCATCTAGACATCTTAAATATACATCTATAAAAATACCTTCACTTTCTCCCCACGTCACTTGCGGAAATATTTCATAATTTTCTTCTATATTCATGTCACTAATATCGCAGGGAAGAGAATTCATTTTGAAATATTCATCCGGCAGTAAGCTTAACAATTCTAAATGACTTTTTAGTTCCCTAAATAATTCTTCTGGTTTCATTCTACTTAATCCTCCTTAATAAAAAGCGGGACCCCAGTTGTTTGAAGTCCCTACTTTACATAATATGTTCTAACCTTTTCTCATTTACATAATTGCACCGCGTATTTAATACCTAAATGTTCCTATAATTATAATTATGCATATTTAATCCTGCTTTTTTACATCCTCCTTTTAAAATATTAAATGCAATATATCTATACTATCCTCCTTTTCTAAATAATAAAAAAATAACCTTGCGATATACATACGCAAGGTTAAGTTTCCTCATTTTACCCTAGTCGTCAGCCAAAGCTAAAAGACTAAAACTAAATAATACTGCATTTACTTATAATATATCATTTTCACGATTCTATTACAATTATATAAATGACTTAACTGTCTCATAACCTATATCCGAATACTATAATGTTATAGATGTCTCAATATCAGATTGAGTTTGCTCCATTAAGGCCCATACAGATCAAAAATAATAATATTATTACAAGTATAAGGGCAGCACTAAAAAGTAAAATGGAATAAAAGGATATTGCCATTGCCGCAACACCAGGAAAAACAAACGCTATTTTCCGACTTTTTTCCCAAAAACCGCGTGGGCGGGTAATCACAAGGGCTGCGAAGGCACTGATTAAAGAAAATATGATAATCACTGTCATACTATCCGTAATCCCCATAAAGAAAGTAATACTACCACCGAGCAGCGAAAACACAACGGTAGATAGAAGCACATAAAGCTCTTTAAATCCATTACATGATTTACTACGAAAGCGTTCTGTAAAATAAAAGCTTGCCCCAATTACGGCAAAAAGGATAGGTGTTCCAATCAATATAAAATCAAATGCTGAAACTGAAAAATAATTTTTGCCAAATAAAAAGATTGGCACGTCATAACAGAAGCCTAAAAAAACACCAAGAAAAATATATGCTAATAAATGTTCCATATTCAACCTCCTTATGTAAAGAGTTTAACATATTTTCCCAATATTTGACATGTTTTTTTACTTCTATTTCAAATTTGTTCGATTCAATGCTATATAAAACTGATTCCACAAAACTAACGGTAGCAAGAGAAAAAAAATCATCTTATCTCATTGCCACTTTGGTTAACTTCTCTGTAACATCTGATTATCTATAACATCTCTACGTCAGATTCTTTATAAGATATTTCCGCTATTTCTAAGTATCTATAAAGAAGTAGTAATACTTCCTTATGATTGCTTGTACCAATCTAAAGAGTTTTGATTGTATTATATTCTCCCTTTTATTATAATCAATATATACCTAAAGAAAGGAGAAAGCCCATATGACAATCAAATTTAATTTTAATCGTTTAAGAAATGTATACATTTCGACCTTAAACTCTTATGATAAAGCCGTTGCATTTGATATACAAGTCGGAAAAGGGAAGTTTTTATTTATGATGTATCTATCTGATGAAGATGAAAAAAATAAAGATACTCTCTTCATATATATGCGGAATACGAATGTTTTACGCAAGTTAAAAATGTATGGCAATCATTTTAACGGGACTTTTGATGTATACCTCCCCGAAGATATACAAGAAAAACTGACAAATGAACTTTGCTTATCTCCTACTGGTAATACCTTTAATTTTCATCGTTTTCTTGAACAGCTTAATGACAAGATTCCTTTAAAAATATCTCCGGAAACAAAGCTTAAAACCCTTAGAAATAATAGAAATATCATTAAGGAACTCGGCGTAGTTGACGAGGCAGACAAAACTGTACTGATTGGCCACCGACAGTTGACAACAGGGCATCCTCGTGATAAAACCCTACGAAAATTATATTTATATACGAACGCTCATCCAAGCGACATTGCCCAACTAATCAGACTACTAAAAAAATTCAATATGACCGTTGCATGGACCACTAAAGATAATAAAGAAAACGCCGTAGATATCCATAAATTAATATCCACATTAAATTGACGGAATAATATTTATGATTTCGACTTAACAGATTTAGCATTAAATGTTCGTTTTAATAATATATCCCTATAAATTCCAGTAAAAAATGGTAATGCAACGTGAAGAAAACACTCCAATATCAGTTTCACAAAAATGCAGTCATCAAGCATAAACACATATTCTATTTTGCTGGATTTGATATGTCCTCTCTTTACTAGACAACCAGTAAGAAGAGGACATATCACAATCGCCAAAAGGTGACTTGCCTTTAAAATAATAATTGATTAGCTGTTTTTTCTTTCTAAACTGTTACATAATGCATATGCAGCAATTTTATTGTTGACTGAAATCCCCCAAAATCTAGAAATATGATTCTAGAATTGGCAAAGTAACATTTTGCCTTTTTTAATCATCCGTTTCCCATTCGCTCTTCCTTTTTGTCACATCAATTTCCGGCTTTTCCACAACACTTAGAATTTTATAATTGTCATGCCTATAGCATGCGTGGAAAGAACCTCTCGCAGCTGCGGTCTTCGAATCTGTAAATATGTCAAAACCAACCTTGCCTGTCCTTGCATTCATAAATAGAACAATATAGTCCTTACACACATTTTCATCCACAGGAAGTATGACTGTACAAACATTTGTTATAGCATCCAGATTGGCTTCAACATTTAGCTCATGGATGTAACTAAGGAATCTGTTCTTGATACTTATTTCCTTTTGCAATAAGCTGCGAGTCTTTGTAAATCTTAATTTCCACTTGATTATTTACTGCCGCAATAACCTGTTTCATGCTCATTACTGCCATATATTTTCTCTCTTTCTCCCGGATTATCCTGGGCATCAACTCGTCATTATATCTCTTTAGCAGTCTTATATATCATGAATAACACATAGCTTTGCAAGAGCAATTCTCAATGCGATGTCCTGACTATAGAATCCTCGCTTAATATTGGAAACAATATCATCCAGAACATTCATTGCCTGATTGCATGCATTTGCTGATAATTTCGGGATGTACGTCCTTGGACTAACTCCTAATTCTGCCAGAGTACAATTGCATACTTGCATTTTATACCCTATTCTATAATTTCTCAACAGAAGAGAAAGTACACCGATGATATTTCCACTGTTCTGCTGACAAATCAGTTCTGCTTGATGAAACAGCTCTGCTCTCCTTTTTTCTGATATTAGTTTTATCAGCAGAAAAATATCTTCTGTTTCTCTATCAATCACTGCCTTTTCAACTACTTCAGCGGTTATTTCCTTTTTAGAACAGATATGCTCTAGTGCATGCATGACATCATACAGATTTGTTTCTTCCGATTCATAGTTGATCATCTGCAGGAACAGGGAAAAAGCATTTTCTCTTATTTCACAGTCTTTCTTTTTAACATATTGCAAAATTGTTTTTTCCAAAATCTCTCGAGACACTTTATTATATTGATGTATCTCTTCTTGCGAAAATTTCTTATATGCCTTTGTCCTTCGATCCACGTCTCTCACAAATATATATGTATGTGCTATATCCTGTTTCATTTCTTCTAAATATTCAATAATATTTTCGCATTCTTTCATATTGCGGGCATTAAAAATTAAAATTTTTTTATTTCCAAACAGCGGATACTGGTTCAGAAAACGAATCTCCATATCTGTAAATTCATCTGTTTCCAGAAGATTAAATTCCGGAGCTTCTACTTCTTTCCTTACTTTATCCCGCATTTTGTCAATCAAAAATGGCTCATCTCCGAATACCAAATGCTTAGGCATATTCCATCCCTCCTACTATATTAAAGTTTTCTTCCGTTTCCTTTAAAAGCATACTCTTCCCACTATGCTCTTCTGTTATGATGAGAATCCTTTCTGCACGAGTCATAGCAACATAAAGTACTCTACGGTCTTCTTGAACGTCCCCTGTCTCAAACTTATCAGCTCCATATATGATAACTACTGGATATTGTCTTCCCTTTGCATCATGAGCTGTGAGCATGTGCAGCCGATCTTTTTCGTTCGTATACCAAATCCTTGTATTGTCTCGAAATTGATACATTCCATTCATATATGTCCATAATTCAAGTGGAGATTTCATCCGCCGTTCCCGGATTAGATTTAATATGATTCCAAGAATAGGTTCCTTACTATTTTCTTTCTCACATAGCTGTCGGAAAATCTTACTTACTGCATCCTCTAGCGGGAGAAGGAAATATTGACTAAGCCGATATATTTTGGCAAATCCTCCGATTATATGTGTATCATTTTCGGGTAACAAATAGTACATTTGGGCTTCTTCAGAATCAAAAGCATAGATAGCTCCATACTTAAGATACTCTTCATATATATTAAATCTTTTATACCCTTTCTTCAGCCGGATTCCATAAATAGAAAGGAGTCGCAGCCATGCATCATTATCCTCGTAATGCCCTACCGAAATACTCAATATATCTAGTAATATTTGGAACGCATGATCTTGGTACAAATAATATTTTGGAAGTTCATATTTGATTATATTTATAGTTTCATTCTCTTTATTATAGAAGTCAAACATACGCCCAACTCTTTCAAGGTCGGCATTAGTCCTAGCAATTATTGCAATTTGCCCAAACTTGTACCCTTGTCGCTTAACAATATCCTGTACCAGATCTCCCATGCGGTTTACTCCGAAGTGCTTTAACCATACCGGCCTGATAGAATGCAAAACATTTTGAGCTTTTATCTGATTAGATACGCGGTTCATATTATGGCTAATCAATGTGTTCGCTGCATTTAATATTTCCTGTGTAGATCGATAATTCTCATTAAACACAATATCCTTCGCCATCGGATAATATTGCCTAAAATTAAGTAGAAAATCGCTGTTTCCCCCGCGAAATCCATATATCGCCTGATCTACATCTCCAAACACCACAATATTGTTTTCCGGTTGCTTGACAAGCATACGAATCAATTTAATCTGCCAATAATCCATATCCTGCGCTTCATCTATATGAATATATTCATATTCCCTGGCCACCGATTGTCGTATATCCGGATAGTTCTCAAGAATTTTAACCGCATATTTAATCTGTTCATCGTATGTGATGTAACCGCCTTCAGTTATTTTTTGCTCAAACATAGCCTTTACAAGCAAGAGTCTTTCGTTATCCTTATCTGGATATTTTCTCAAATACTCTTCTTCGCCTAACAGATTAATATAGTTGAATGTTTTCAGCAATTGTTCCATATACTTAATAAACTGTGACTGGTCAGATTCATCAAACTGTGGCAATACCGGAATGGCCCGAATAAGCCCCTGGAGCATAAGCATATGATCCACATGGGTTGCCAGCTTCTTAGCTCCTATCACTGATTGATTTCGAAGGATAATCTGATACCCTATCGCATGTAATGTTTTTACAACAGGTGCATCTTCCCCTTGAAACCATCCGCGTATTTCATCCGCAGCCCTTTTTGAATATGTAATAATTAATATTCTAGAAGGAGCAATGCCTTCTTCCATCAGTCGTATCGCTCTTGCTATCATTGCAGTTGTTTTTCCTGTTCCTGGGCCTGCGCATACGCGCATAGCCCCTACGGAATGGTGTACTACCTTTTTCTGAACTTCTGACAGATACAAATGTTTTTCTGTATCCACTACCTCGTACTCCTTTCATTAGCCAATAGTTTCGCTAACTTTTTTCGAAAGTCTAATAACAGTTGATTTAATATAAAGCAATAGATTAGCCAAGAAGTGTTTAGCAGTGCAAAACTAGTACATCCATACCCATCAAATCCAGATGTTACACATATATAATAGTACTTATCTACATAACCACATTCTGATACATTATAATAAAGTAATGGGAATTCAAGTTCATCGATTGCTTTTTCAATCTCTTCCATTTCTGCTTTCATATGTATATTGAGAAAGTCTTTATATCTTAAACAAATCTCTTTATACAATCCAATCTCACGATTTCTTAGCAAAACGATGGTTCCGTCTTCTAAACTAAAAAAATTTGTCGCAAGTATTTCTGCGCATTCCTGTACAATATCTTTCCACGCATCATCTACTTTCTCACACTCCTTTAAGACTTCCTTAATTACTACTTTATCGCTATCCTCTCCTTCTGGCCATTCCATATTTTCATCCAACATATAAATATGAGTCTCAAATTTATAGGTCTCAGCAACCCTAAGAAAAGTCTCTAAAGCCTCATACTCATATGCATAGATCTCTTCAAAGACCAGTTCCTCGCAGTTTTTTTCATAACAACACAATTTTGTTAATCTTTCTCCCGAACACATATTAGTACCATACTTTTCATCAAATTTCTTCAAATATAATGACGTTAAAACCATATGATAATATATATCTATATCTGTACTTCTATCATAAAATCCCTCTATTCTCCCAAAATATAAACTATAATCCGGTCCTTTTTCAATTCGTTTGATTTCTTCAAATGTCATCTTTGTCCTCCTTTTTAAAATGTAATGAGTTGTCGGCCATAGCCAACAACTCATCAACAAAACATAGTATTGCAAAAAAATTAGGGCGAAGCAGTCTAAGCGTTCCTCCATAGCAATTTGAGGGTACACTATACCCTATTATATCTAGTATTTCTCTTTCTTCTGGAAAATATGAATTTCCACACCATTTTCGCAGTAGCTTTATTAATTCACGGATTTGCATATCTTCCTTTTCAAAATGTTCCGCAATCAATTGTGGATTTTCTGCCGCAAACAGAAAATAGCCGCTTAACACATTACTGGTGAAATATACTACCCGCTTATCTTTTTTTGCTAGACCATTTAGAACTGGAGAAGGCAGCCGTTCATATAGCATCCTTTGTTGCTCCGTTAATTTACTGTCTTTAAATTGCTGTTCTAAATAGTAGTGTTTATGGTGTTTACTTTTTCCGTTTTCCTTCACCTCTAAGTCTATAACTACCATTGAAAAAGTTGTTTGTAGAAGTATTCGAGTATAAAACTCTTCTCTTATTCGTGCATATACGGAATAACTACTGCTATGTTTTATATGTAGCAGTTTATCAAACGTACCTCTTATTTCTGGTATATATTCAGATATCTTCTCTCCAGTTAACTTCTCGAAATAAACGCATAACATACGAAGTGTGGCATAAGTCTCATTACGATAATCTATCTTTTTTTTCTTAACATCTTTTGGATAAGGCAACATATTCTTTATACTTTTTAGCATAGCATCTCCTCATCAAACCTTATAAAGCCTTTTAGTGCATCGAAGTAGTAGATTCCACCGGACCATCCACCATCTGTAAGCACTTCCACCGCACATTTCAACAGGATAGTTGCCGCCAATAAGTTCGTGATTAAATGTTGCGGTTCCTTCTTATTGACTTCAAGGCAGCTTTCTTCCGTCTTTGGTATAGATTTATCAGTTAGTATTTCCGGGTAATAATAAGCGCGATCATGGGCTAAGATTTTTCCGTTTAGCTTAACACCAAAAATCACTTCCCCTGCAGAGTATTCATTTGCTGCGTCTATATAGATGCAGTTCTCACTCATGAGAAAATATTTATGTAAAACTTTTCTACAGGCATGATTGTCAACAGCACCTATAATGACCGTCATCTCTTCTTCATTTTCAAACGTCTTAAGCTCTAAATGACTTACCAGATACTCTGGGAAAAATTTGCTTTTGACTCCAAAAGCCTCCATAAGAATCTCTGACATTACTTCTACCTTTTTTCTTCCAACATCACTTGGAGAAAACGGCTGCCTGGAAATGTTATCGCTTTCCACTATATCACCATCAACCAAGAGCAACGAACAATTTGATGCCAAAGAATTTCCGTACAGATAGCGTCCCAGTTGAACAATAAAATTGGCCCCTGTTCCACCACATCCAACTATAATCAACCTATAACTCATACTTACACTTCCTCCTCAAATACTTCAAAAAACTCAAGGTTAGCAAAATGTCCCGCCATTCCTGCTCTTAATGCCAAACTGTATTCTGTACAATCTAAATTGCCCAAAACCATATACAGTCGCACGCCCTGCTCATCATGGTCGTCAATGGCCGAGAAAAAGGCATGCATTTTCCCATGACTATGAACATCCATCACTAAAACCTTTTCCTCCTCCAGCTTACTATTCCGTAAAAACTGAACTGCTATTGCATTTTTTCTCTGAGGGGGTTCATATAACTCATACTCTTTCGTATCTGTGTTATAAAAAATTTGTATTGCGGCTTCTTGTAACGGATTTCTCCTGAATCTTCTAACGATCTCTTTGAAAATTTCCACAGGTATCCTTGGTGCAGTCAATTCAAATTTCAAACCACCATTCTCTGTTTCGTTTCTTTTAAAGACACCAAATGGTCTTATTTCTTTTCTCCATCTATTACCAAATGTATCATTTTCTTCAATATGTTCCCATTCAGACTGTATGTTATGGATCAATAAACCCTTTCGCGAACTTTTCAATATTGGAATTACTATTTTCTTAGCATCATCATAAATCATTTCCGTACGTTCTTTAGAATATTCCGGATAAATTCTTTCTATGACATTTCTGATTTCCTCCAAAGTCGCAAGTCTCTGATTGCTGATATCTTCTGGCTGAATGGTCATACGAAATCCGCCAGCCCGAACATCAGCAGGAAGTAATACTTTACACTCTTTTGTTTCTGCCTTTTTTTCATTTTTCATAACCGGTATAAGCTGATTTCTTGACTGATTATAAACAAATCCACAATTTCTATACTCTGGATAATTTGAGCTAAATATTTCACGTACTTTTTCATAGCTAACTGTCTCCGCTTGTGCAGTTTCTTCCGTAACTTCAATTTTTACTGTTCCCAGGCCTACGGAAATTGGTAAATCGTATTCTACTCCTGTTGGTTCAGTTTCCTCAAAAAATGGAATCAGTGTATTTGCTTTCTCATTGTAGTGAAAAACGCAATCTTCAAAATCCGGATTCTTTTCAAGCCAAGCCTTCGATATTTCTTGCAAAGTACATTCCTTCTCAAATACCATTCCTTCAGTACAACCGGCCAGAACAGAAATAGGGAATTTTAAATTCTTATCATTATCCACTGCTATATAATTCAATATTGGCTTTATATACGTTGGTGGATCTTCTTGGCCTTCGGTTTCTATACCTTTCACTATTTCAAACTCACTTATCATGTCAGTCAATTCCCTGTATCTTTCCTCAACAACTTTTTTAATTTCCTCCTTCGTTATCGTCCCTTCTCCTGAAAATGTTTCATAACGGAATTCTCCACAAAAGTGCACTGGTCTTTTATATTCTACAACCTTTTTCTTGCCACTTGTGTTCTTTCTTCCAGATTTAGACGCAGTCTTTTTCTTACTTTCTTTATCTAAATCCTCCTCCGTTATTCCAAATGCTGCTAATAATTCGTTATTCATCCTTTGTATCCTCCTTTTATTTTATTAAAGTAAATCTCCGATTTTAATACCGCTACTCACTAGTAATCGCTCAGGAAATTCTTCCGGCTCTTCCAATCTCTTCAGCACTTCTCGCAAATTATCACATTTCCATTTAATTGACTTTCCCGGACTAAACCAATCATTATTACAGGGACTATCATAAAACATAGATACTACGATATTTAATTTCTGAAGTTCATCGATATATGGTAAAGAGTTACTTCCCCAGCAAACGGTATGAGTATTCACTGAAACATTACCTAATGGACAATTATATAAATATGTACTATCATTCCAAGTCTTCCCTTTTAAAGAAAAGACACGAGTATTTATTACTCTTCCGCTTTCTATTTCAAAAACGAAAAGGAATGCTGGACAACAGGTAACAAATCTTGTTTCTTCAAACGTAATATATGTCTTTCTTTTATCCGTGGTAACCAAAAATTTCCCTTTGATTCTTCCTATACTGTCCCGACATATTTTTCCGTCATAAAAACCTTGTGGCAGATTCCCGATCCTAAAAGCCATTTCTCCCTTTCTTCTACTAGCTGTCATGGCCTCTATTAGCTGATCGCAATCCACATATTTTTCTAAAATACTACCATTGTTTTCTACGACCTGCACTCTTGCTGCATTAATATATTTACCCCCAAATTGTCCCTCATCTAATGTGATTATCGTTTTTTTCCCTGACATTTTTATATTCCTCGTCTCATTAACGGCTTAGCTACCGGTATATCATTTAAATTGATTGTTATATATCTCCTATTATCAAATATCCGCAAAATGTCTTCCAAATATTCGATATAATAGGCTAACGATTCAAGTGTCGCCCTTTCTATAGCTGTCTTATTTCCAGTCAAGATTCCCATAAGTTCTTGATACTCTTTTATCTCTTGCGTTTCATCTAAATCACTACATTTATACAGATATTCTGTAAATTTTTCTAAATCAATCATTATCCTCTTGCATCCTTTCTGACATATTTCCTTTTTCGAGGAATCTATAGTCAACCGTTTCATTACATAAATAAAGAATATATACTGCTACTTCATAGAGAAAAACAATACCAGACACCATTTTTCTATTCGTATCCAAAAATTTTTCTATTTTTTCATAGCTACTATTCTTTTTATAAAACTGATTGAGCCATTTCTTAGCGATTTTTACAGCTTCCTCACTTTGGCCTGTCAATTTGCCATATTCTAATTTGCACCCTTGAAACATAATAGTTTCAGACGTATCAAAAACGGCCAGATCTGGAAACAACTTATTGCGAAAATGTTCATATGTCCGTTTTGCAATTTCCAAATTTCTGACTACAGCACATGCTTCAAGATCGTCAAAAATTTCTCCATCCTGCACCATCTCTGAAAGAACATAGGCCTCCTTTGAATAGGCATAATAAAAGCCGAGCGCAATATGGTAACTATAATAGTCACTACGCCCGGCAAATCCATGGTTTTTTATAAATTCTTTCACATCTTCTTCCACTAAGCAACCCCCTTATAGAGTAAAATACCTGCTTAGCCTACTCGTATGCATATCCTCAGGTGGTATCCCTGAATAGTATGTTTTGCCAAAAATCATCAATACATTTTTCCTCCTTTTATAAAAAATAGCATTAAAAAAGCACCTGTATTACCAGGTGCAACGTCTCTTTTGCTTCCCTAAAAGCTTTCATGAACCTGCTTCCAGGGATTGCGCAGTACCTACTGCTCAAAAGCAGACGGGGTAAATAAGAAACTATTCATTTTAATTATATTGCACAACACTAGGAAAGTCAAATCTTTCATTTAGGTGGATCTATGTGTACTTTCACCATATGATTAGCGGCTTGCAATACCGCATCCTTATAATACATATTGTTATACCTTTGGATATGTTGCATGGTAATCCCCATCTGTGCTGCAATACTCTTAGCGGGTACGTTGTATGCGAACATCATAGCTGCACAGGAATTACGAATCACTTCTGCACTATAAGAAGGGATTCCAGCTTTGCTCGTATATTTTTTCAAAAGCCTGCTGATATACATCGTGTTAAGCGGATTCCCACGACTGTTAACAAACAAACACTCGTTTTCATTTCCTGACTGTAAATATTCTTCTAGGACTTTATATACATCATCTGGAATATAAAAGACTCTTTCAGTTCCCTGCAAAAAAGCATACACTCCATTATCATAGATAGCAAAACTATCCCTTTTAAGCTTAATTATATCCGTTGAAGCCATTCCCGTCCTTTGTAATAAAGTAAAAATGCAATATGCCATCATATTATCCTGCGCTGCAGTCAGTAAGCGGTCCATGTGGTCTAGTGGTATCGTTTTAGCTAACTTTTCTTGTTTGTCAACCACTTTTAGATACTCAAAAAAGAAGTCTCTAAATGCATCCGGAATATTGTATTTATTTCTGTTGTCCGAAATAAAACTCGCAAACGAATGCAGTTCGTTAATTTTTTTTGACATAGTATTTCCTTGAATGATACCCTGCTCAACTTTTTTCTTCATCCTTTTATAGTAACCAGCTACATCAGTAGCCGATATATCCAAAAAATCTTTTTCAACTATAGCCATAAATTCTTCAATATCCGATAAATATGACCCTATAGTTGACTCGCTACGAAAATTATTTATAAAATCCGGCCATATAGCTTGACTAAGCTGTGCAGATGCCTGTAAGCTGCGCATTTGTCTCCTCCCTTCTTGTTTGTTCCGCGAAGCGGTTCATCTAATATGTTATAGGTATACTTCATACTATAACATATTAGAATAAAAATCAAGTACTATCTGTGTGAGGCTAGAATTGCTCATACCTCATACAGATAATACTTTTTATATAAGACCAACCGCCTGAAGAAGCCAATCCTGCTTGGTCTCATTTATGACTACTGTTTCCTTAGCCTTTTCTTCTGCAATTTTTCTTTTTCTTCTGTTCAAAATTCCTATTCCAAAAATGTAATGAAATGGTGTATACCAATATTCCCTCTCTCCTTTTACATCAAGTAGTGTATCACCCACGACTACCACTCCAGGACAGCCGAGCAGCGACAATTGAATATAACACATTTTAGCCACAAGTGGATCAATATCTTGAGCAACAAAATATGCCTTTTGTTGGTAGTTAAATTTTTGCTGTCTCATTTCATTCGCTATAGCAATTAAGTTCACTCCGGATCCACATGCTGGCTCATTAATAATAGGTTCCTCCTCATCAGTACGTGACCATACAATTTTTGCCATGAATTCAGATATATTATACCTAGTAAAATATTGCCCTCTAGTTTTATCCGAGATTTCAAGGTTCATATACAATTCTCCTAAAAAATCCTGATTTGGATTATCATTAAGTGCCGAAACTATTATGCCGCCTAGTTCTGCAAGTACTTGCTGCTCCTCTTTATCATAATTTGCTATTATCTTTAAATATTCTTCTTCTCTTGTTTCAGCTCTTCCTTTGTCAAAAACATTTGCTATAGATATAGCATATGCTGAAATCAAGTCCTGAAAGATTTTTCGTCTATAATGTCTGCCTGTAATTGAATCAATCGTGTTTGTAAAAATTTTAGTATAGTTTTCCACTGTAAAAATGGGGCCCATATTTTGGCCCCTATCCTCCTTCTATAAAATAGCATAAAAAAAGAAGCCTAATGCCTCTTATTCATCTACATCTGTATTGTTCTGTTCCCATGACGGTGTTCCAAACATTCGGGTCCAACAGTCTTTACATATTCCGCTTATAAACAATTCCCTTTCTCTGTAATCAATATCTGGTAGCATCTCCTGAATGAGGCCCTCCCCATTTAGATAACGCTCCAGATTTTCGTGCTCATCTTCTGTCATAAGTACTGTTTTCACCTGATGACAAATTTCACATTCTTTTTGTACTTCCACTGTCCTTTTTTTACTCATAGTAATTTCTCCTTTCTTATTATTTCTGTAAATTCCTACTTAATTATAAAAAAAGCCTCTGGCGTAAATGCCAAAGGCCATCATAATACTTACCTGCTGCCAGGGATTGTATTATATAAGCTGAACATAGGCTCAGCTAAATCAAGAATTTACATTATACATATTATAATAACAGTTTAGCTTACAAAGAACAATCTAAAAATTCCTAAACATATAGGATTACAATACATATGTTGCAACTGAAGATTTTAAAATGAGAATCCCCTCTACTACTAAATCAGTTACTCTACCTTCTGTTTATTTCTGAGAAGATATCTACATACTTTCTTTGATAACCAGCACTTCTTCCTCTGTTACATTACATGAACAACTTCTCTTCCTTTTCAATTAAGAGAAAAACATTTGTTTTTACATATCTTCCTGTAGATGCAATTCCGTGATTTCCACCCAAAGAGTCAAGATACTGTTCTTTTCCTTTCGTGGCGGAAATATAGATATATCTGCTTTCTTCCTGAAACTGTCCTTCGGGGAACTCATTATAATAAGAATCACTAATCATCAATGGAATCCCCAGTTTCTTTGCCTTTTCAGCTGCCAGATGAAAAAGCAGATTCCACATATCCTGTTCCTGTTTTGCTGAAACTCCTTTTACATAAGCTCTTTCTAAAAATAGTATTATCTGCTCTCGTCGTGCCGCTTTTGGTGTTTGTGCTGTAAAATCTACGAATTCAAATTCTTTAGACTCCTTCTCCATTTTTTCTTCTGATGCTTTTGTCAGACGTAGGATTGCACGTAAAACGATCCGGTTTTGATACGATAAGTACAGGATTTTTTTATTGCTATCAAAACAGGATAAAAGACATTTGCGATACCTGCCTGTCCGATAACTCAAACAGGTTTCCTCTGGTATTTCTCCAATCTGCATTACTGGAAGGAAGCGATCCTCTTCCCATATTTTCCATTCTTTTTTCTGTATTTGCAGATTTTCTTCCCATGTTTTTATCAAACTTTCCGAAACTGGAAACGCAATCTCTTTTTCCAGATCAGAATCATGGTATTTTAATTCTTTAAATTTCCCCATAAACTCTGCTGCCAAGAGTCTCCTTAAAGGTTCCTTTCTCTCTGTTTCATAAAACTGATATAGGATTTCAGAACCTCCCTGTGCTAAAAAATCACGTATATTTTGTTGATTTTCCAGGACAAACCCATCTGAAAATTTAAATGTTTGCTTCATCCATTTCCAGTAAGGATCATTTTTCAAGATGTCTGCATAGACTGACTGGAAGTCCTGATACTCTTTCAATTTTTCTTTATTTTCTATTAAGTACCGGAGTTGAAAAGAAGTTTTAACTTCTGGAAGGAAACGTGCGATTTCTTTCCAAGCAAGGAACAAATCCCGTATATCCCTTGCCTCCAACCTAGAAATATGCTGCAATTCCTCCCTAGTCCATTGCGATAGCGATTTTTCGGATAAGAAAGCCGCAATCGTATCTACTTCTTCTTCATTCTCTCCACCTCTCAGAAATGCCTTGTTCACCACTTCCGCCATGACTCTTAATCGCTCGTCTACCCGGGTATATTTTAATTTATGGTACAGCCAGATATAAGCCCTTTCCATACAAGAGTAAAGGAGTTTTACTTCTGCGAAGGTGTATTCTTTCTGTTTCATATCTTCCTTTCTAATAACGGACTTCCGTCTTATTTTTGCACAGTCTTTTAAATTTTGCAGATTTAGCGTATTCAAATTTACAAAGTCTGAATAAAACGTTTCTTGAAATAAGATGGAATCATAAGGGAGCCCCAAAAAAAGTTCTGTATGTTCTTCGTACAATTTTAAGAAATGCCTCTTCCTATATTTGATAGCATAAATTATCAACCTCTCTTTGGAAACCTCTAAGTATTTTTCTTCCCTGATAAAGTGCTGATAAACTTCCTGGATATAACCTAACTTTGTACACAGATTTCCCTGAGATGTCCAGCCCTGCTTTTCTATCCTTGTAAGGTCAAACAAAAGCTGTTCATTTTCCAACCATCGTTCTAAAAAATGAATTTGTATGTCTTTTCTTAACTTTCCCGTTATTTTTTTGAGCAATGGGAAAAGCCTTTCTGCATGCTTCACAAGTTGCTGATATTGTGTCAAAGTCAATACTGGAAGGCTGAAATCAGATAAGTATTTTATAAGTTCCAAAACCTTAGCCTTCCTTAAATCCTGAAAAAAGCTATCTTCCTTTACCGCTTCGCTTAAAAATGTATCCCCAAAAATAGGTTCTAAGAGCAAGTCCTTTTCTGAAGATGGAAACTCTTCTAAATTTTTAGTGCAATAGTGCTGTAAAAATTCCAAACTCGTGTTCAATATGCCGCATTCCTTCTTGGTAAGATTAGACGAAGAATAATATTTTAAATATGTGACGACATTTCTGTTTGAAATCTCTTCTATTTTTAGAGCGTTCTCTAATATTTCGCAAGAACAACCTAATAAACTGTCATCTGCCTCCTGAATAAATGTACTCATCCTATCTATGGAAATCCCTGCTTTCAGCAAATATATAATCTTCGGAATAAACTCTGGATAATTAACCAGCTTTTTCGTACTTTCGGCTGGGAACTGCTGTAAAATGTATTTCTTCTCTTCTGTATCAATCTTTTTAACAAAAGAAAGAAGAGCATCATTAGAAAATCCTAAAAGTTCTTTCCATTGAAGCCCTTCTAATCCTTTAACAATCTCTATGTGCTCCATGATCGTTGTAAACATTTTCTACCTCCGTTTTTTCTATAAATTCTTTTATCATACTTACATTTATCTCACTCTGTTTTCCTAAATCTATCAGTAGTTTTATGTAATTCCAAAATGCCGCTTCTGGCAGCTTCCATCCTATTTGATCTAAATACTCTTTCAAAAACCGTAAAAATGCTTTTTTATATGCCACCCGCGGAAATCTATAAGAATATACATAAATTAGATGGAACAATTTTTCCGCCGTATTATCTTCCCGTAGGCTCCAAAAATACTGATATGCGTTTTCTGTCTCTTCTTCTAGCTCCAGCAGTCTTTTCTGCTTTTCTAATTCTTCTTGTTCTTTATAAAACTGTTCAAGTTCTTCTTGATCCATATACAGATTCCTTAGATGTTTACTGCCAGCATTAGGAACTCCAAGTTCCAATAATTTTTTCCAATACTTTTTTGCATGTTCTTTTGGAAACCAAATGTGGTTTTTTTCTTCCTCCAAAACCGCCAACAGGAAATCAAAAAACTTTTCTGGGCAAAATAGATATATCGACTTTTCCACCCAAAAAAACAATTGTAATTCCTGGCATGGACTTAATCCTAATTTCACGAAACTCATTTTGTCATATGTTCCGCTCCAGTGATATTCTCGGATTCCGACACATTCCCAAAGGAAAAAATTCATTCCATCTTTTTTCAGTTCTTCTATTGAACGGTTTTCTAAAAGGATTTTTGCGGTCTGAAATTTCAAATCCGTATCCATCTTTCTTATATAAGAAAAAATATAGTCAAATTTCTTTTTTTCTTCCCATTCTTCTATCAGCTTTCCTTCTCCTTTTACAAGTAACTCCCTTATCATGCTTTTCGGATCTAGCAAATGAAGTTCAGATAACATTTCAAACGTTTTATCATTTAGATAGGTCTCTTCCTCAAACATCTGCTGTATGTAATCAACATGGGTTAATTCCTGATATATTTTTAGATATGTCTGGACCTCTTGTTGTTTCAAGCATAACATTTGTAATGTTTCTCTCACTCTTTTATCAAAGTCTTTTTTTCCTATCAGAAGTAGTATTTTCTCTGCTTGTGCTTTATCCAGCGGAATGAAAAACCATTCCTGATTCGTCTGTTGATCTCCCTTATAAGGATATAACAATTCATATACTTTGATGTTTTTCACAACAACTCGATCCTTCATGGATTCTAATATCCCATAGTGACCTCCGATTTTGATTTCGTAAGAACGATGTATCTGGATCAGTTTCTGACATAGACGATAAATATCTTCTGGGAACTCCTTCCTCTGATTACAAAAGAAAATGCAGAAATGTTCTGCAGCTCTTTCCCAGGTAATTTGACTTACGGTTTCTACTCCGTCATATATTCCGGCCTGTAACATCCGGAGATTCAAGTAAAGAATTTCTGCTTTCTGATACCCTATCTCCTCTAATCGCCTAAATATATCTGAATTTTCTTTTGCATGAATATACTGCAGTTTCCCTAGAAGTTTCAAATTTGTAAACAGTTTTTTTCGTTCCCCTCTGATCTGCTTTTCATAAGCCCTGAAAAACCATATATACATTTCATTATTCTGAAAAATATCCATTTCACTTTTTCTGTCAAAAATGATACTGACTTTCTCTCTAAGTATTTCCCAAATTTCCTCTATTCCTTTAAATAGGAATAAGATTCCCATACATTCTGCTGCATCCGTATATGAATAGTTCTTTACAAATTCATAATAAAGCCGCTTCTTTTGTTCCGACTTCTCCAGAAAATACATGGTTCCTGCCAGATAGATATCCGTTTTAGCCTCCCGTTCAAGCTGTTTTAGGAAATTCTGGTATTGGTTTCCTACAAACATTTCTGGTTCTAAAAAAGGAACCGATGCAGACAGAGCAAATGCCAATGCCCTGCGTATTTCTATGGTATTCCCCAACTTTTCCTGATACCGTTCCAGCATTTCACCAGGATATAAAAAAATATACTCCCTCTCTTCTCTTTGTTCCTTGTCTACAAAAAGAAATCTTTTATCGTCTAGTTCCTTAAATTTTGATCTCTTATTATTCTGTTTCAATGCAGAAAAAATAAGCTGTTTCATATCCTGAAATATGTTCGCATCAATCTTCTCTATTAATATATCCATTGCTTCTCCTCTCATAAAGAGGGCTGCTTAAGCAGCCCTCTCTTTCATTAATATGCTACATAATCACACTCCCGTATAATCGGGATCTTTCCTTCTTTGATTTCTTCAAATGCTTTTCGATAATCCGCTCGCATGGACTCCGTAAGGCATTCAACCCATTCCGAAAGTTTCTCTTCTAATGCAAGTTTTTGAGGGTTTAGAATAATCCGTCCATTTAAAATCCCACTTATGGATCTTTGATATTCCTCCGCATACTCCATCCAGTCCAGATCTGTATCTGCATACCAGCTATCCAATTTTTCAATCGTCATCAAGTTTCTCCATGGCCATAATTTTAAAGGATAATAATACCGCGATTTTCCTGAAGCTCTTGAATATTCTTCAGATAGCCAGTATACTTCTCCTTCTGATATGTTCGGCGGGAGGAATCCCAATCTCGATATTTCATCTAATACCCACTGTATGTCTTTTTCCGTAACACGCCGGAAAGAATAAAAATGCTCCTGTGTCCCTATAAAGTAGTAATATTCATCTGGAAATAATGTCTTTTCTTCAGCCATTTCAACGACCTCTCCTTCTCGGTCTGACAGAATTTCCTCCACCACATCCTTCGGATAGAACAAGTCCATATATGTCGCAAGCTGTTCCGCCTCTTTTTTCTTCCTTTGCTCTGCAAAACGGGTCTCACATTCCTTAATCCCTTCAATGATTTCCCACCAGTGTTTCCGTAAAGTTTCTCCGTTATTTTCTTCTACACAATTTTCTTCCACGCAATTCCCTTCTATGTTTCCACCTTCTAGTTCTTCAGGCTCTATTGTTTCTAATTCACAATTATCTTCATCTAATACATCACTATCACTGATATATTCCAATGTTCCTACTGGGATCTCGTCCAAATGCTCTTTCGCATACGCAACTGCTTCCGGAAACGTTTTTATATGTTCTGGCAGCAGGAGCTTCCCATCATAATAAGCATCGCAGATGATCGAGCAATACAGCCATCTCTTTTTGTTATCCTCCAACGCATCAAAAGTGATTGTCCAAATACGGTTCTCTGGAAGATGTTCTTTTTCAGGCAGATACATACTGCATAACCCGTCTTGAAATTCCCATTGGGACGCCTTCCCATACTCGATCCAAGAACCTTTTCCAGCGTTTGCAAGACTCACTTCATGTGCTGGCTGCCCCGTTACAATGGAATAAAAGCCATTGCTTTGGATAATATTGGGAGTCCTCTTCTGCCCGATCCATTCTTTTATTCGATGCTCTTTTATCACAAATTCCTTTTTTTCTTGCACCACTCGTTTTAACTGTGCTAAATTTTTAATCTTCATCCTATTTCTCCTTACACTATATTTCCTACATATTTGAAAAGATTTTTGTCTTTACAGGGTCTGTCCGCTAAGAGCTGTTTTCTGTTCCTCGATTGTTCTTCTTAGTTTTCTACAGACCTCACCCCACTTTCGGTAACAGATCTGCAGGGACTCCCCCATATTCCAAAACTTTTCACCCACTTTTTGTCAAAAAAAGAATGGTATCCTTACCATTCCTTTCCAAATACTATATTGCCTTTTAGATTAACACTTTGCTAAGACAGAGTAAGCAAATTCTTTTGCTGCCTCGTATGAATTCCATTTTTCCTTTTCTCCATTTTTCAGTTGGACATCTCCGATATAAGCATACCAGTGACTCCCGCCTTGCGAAAACTTCTTGATCCGGATATCGGCTTCCGAAAAACTGGGAAATATCAATTCTTTTCTGCGGCAAAATTGTGTATACTTCAGCTTGAAAGTATGTCCACCAGCAACATTAAAATAAACCGCACCAAATTCCCTCAGTTCTTTTAATTCGCTTAATCCTGCCTCCATTCGGAGCATGGAAAAACCATCAAGGATTGTTCCTCCTGTATCCTGAGCCTTCATAAGAGCTGCCTGCATATACATGAAATCACGGTTGGAATAGAGGGCAACCACATCTTCAGGATTCCCGGATTTTGCTGTCTCCTCGATGAGGTCTTTTGGATATTTTCCATGGAAGTAGTTCCTTAAAGCATTTTCATATCGCTTTGCGTCTGTTTTTTGATGATAATCTACTAACTGATCCACAGTATTGATCTTTAACCACCAGCCGCCGTCTGCAGACAATACAAATAAGTACTCCATTATTATCTCCTTTCAAAATATTATAACAAATCATCATTGTAAAAAAATTTCCCTCCTTTTAAAAAATTGCATAAAAAAACCTGCATTTTCATGCAGGTGATAAAAGAGACCTGTTTCCAGGGATTATACTTCTTTGGCAACTTATGCTACTGACTATATACAATAATGATCTATAACTTGAGTATACCGAATCAAGCGAAAAATGTAAATCCTTTTTGTATTGTTTCCTAATGGGCAGATAGATATAAAGGTATCTTTTCCAGATATTTAGCATATAATGGCAAAGGACTAAATTTACAGGATTGACTTTTTATGCCGATTTCATTATATTTAGTTCAGTGATCGTACTGGAGAAACTTGTGAAGCCTTCAGTCTGGAAGGCTCCTGCGGGATCCTTTCGTTATTTTTAGCAATAAAAGGTACGGAAATGGCTAGGCCTTTTAAGACCACAAAAAGTTTGGCCCCAAGTCTGGAACCCCGCATAAACACTGGGCTAAGCCACAAGGTCACTCCGACTTACTCGTCTCTTTTTTCATAAAAAATGTTGTGTATATCGTGCTTTGCGTTTGTCTCAAATTTCTCTATCGAAAGCA
>ERZ1643246.1279-NODE-1279-length-27886-cov-11.147749_pt1 | contig 27886 bp, 16 predicted proteins | sample MGYA00579265_ERZ1643246 | MGnify/ENA primary metagenome ERZ1643246 (study PRJEB29033, sample SAMEA4952261) | chicken gut metagenome | biome: Broiler Chicken; feature: Gastrointestinal Tract; material: Caecum | place: Ireland | collected 2018 | study: Broiler...
CAGGAGGAATTAGGAACGGATCTTACCCTTACGGAGTGCGATTCTGTACAGGCGCAGGCGCAGGCCCTTATCAATGGCGACGTAGATGCAATCATATATAATAAGGCGTATACGGAATTGATGGATGATGCGGTAGAAAATTTCAGTGATAGCGTAAAAATTATTTATGAAATGGATATAACGACAGAATTGAATTTGAGTGGCGGAAACGATGATACACTTACAAAAGAGCCATTTACTGTGTATATCAGTGGTATCGACACATATGGAGAGGTTTCTGAAACAAGCCGCAGTGATGTTAATATAATTGCAGTTGTCAATCCGACAACTCATCAGATTCTACTTATTACAACTCCGCGGGACAGCTATGTTCCACTGTATGGACCGGGAGTAGAACAGGGCGCTATGGACAAATTAACACACGCCGGTGTGTATGGTATAGACACTTCGATGGAAACACTGGGTAAACTATATGAGACGGATATTAATTATTATGTGAGACTGAATTTTACTTCGCTGATTGATATTGTTGATATACTGGGTGGTGTTGATGTGGAATCAGAAGTGGCATTTACGACGGGAGAGGAATCCGGATGTATTGTCGATGTGCAGGAGGGATTGAACCATTTTAATGGTGAGCAGGCACTGGCATTCAGCCGGGAAAGACATAATCTGGAAGATGGAGATAATCAGAGAGGAAAAAATCAGCAGGCTGTGATCACAGGATTGTTAAAAAAAGTGATTTCGCCGACTATGCTTCTCAAAGCACCTTCTATTATGAATCAGATCAGCAAGGATGTTGAAATGAACATCACGCGAGACCAATTAAATGCTTTGATAAGAGAACAACTTCAAACAAATGCCAAATGGACAATACAATCAGTAGCACTTAGTGGAGAAGGGGGACAGGACTATTGTTACTCTGCATCATCACAATTGCTTTATGTAATGTATCCGGATGAGGAATCATTACAGAATATTATTGAGTTGACTAATGTCGTAGAAGAGGGAGGAACTTTAACAGAGGGAGAAGCGCTAAATTGATATAGTTGCCATTATAATTTTGCTCGCATTGAATGGCGGAAAGGTTCAAAACTGAAAATAAAATCGGTATTATAAAGGCAGTGTTTCTTGTTTTCAATATAAAAGAACAGAAACGCTGCTTTTTCTTCGTAAAATCTGGGCATATTTTGAAGTGTTTGTCGAAAATAAATTCTATTTGTTGAATAATTTGTTTTATAGTGTTATTATAACTTCTGTTATGATTATGTAAATAAGAGGTTAAATATGAGTGAACATAGTAAAAAAGAAATAGCACATAAAGTTTTATTTGTATTAGGTAATGTGTTAGTAGTGTTTTTAGCTGTATTAACTGCATTGATATGTTCCAGTATTCTTTGGGTGTTTAAAACATGGCCCAAGTTGACAATGCAGGAATTGATGTTTACTATCCAATCGCCTTTTGATGGGACGAATAAAGAAATGATAGTCGATTACATTATTTCTTGTATACCTGTAACAATAGCCATTTTTCTGTCTGTTTCTCTTATATTGTTTTTATTTAGAAAAAAGAAAGTCTATATTATCTCTGTAATCATTATTGTTGCTGCTTCTATTATAGCACTTGCAGGTTTTATATTTATGGCATGGGAACGTCTGGATATAGGTGAATATGCGGAAAATACAGGTACATATTCTAGCTTTATTGATACGAATTATGCGGATCCAGTTGAGACCCAGATGACATTTCCTGAGCAAAAGAGAAATTTGATATATATTTTTTTGGAGTCTATGGAAACTACATATGCAGATGAAGAAAGTGGAGGGGCATTTGAGGATAATTATATACCTGAATTAACAGAACTTGCCGTGGAAAACGAAGATTTTTCGGGTGAAGATCCTAAACTTAATGGTTCAGAAGCTTTAAATTATACGACTTGGACGGCAGCAGCATTATTTGCTCAAACGTCAGGGCTACCTTTAACTCTGCCGATTGACGGCAACTCAATGGATACGCAGGAAACTTTTCTACCGGATATGACTGCTCTAGGAGATATCCTAGAACAACAAGGCTACAATCAGACTTTTATGATTGGTTCCTATGCTAATTTTGGTGGTCGTCGTCTCTATTTCACGGATCATGGGAATTACAATATAAGAGACTATCACTATTTTCAGACGAATGGGAAATTTCCTGAAGATTATTGGGTATGGTGGGGATTTGAAGATCAGAAACTTTTTGAGTATGCGAAAGAGGAACTTACCGAGCTCGCTTCTCAAGATGCGCCTTTCAATTTCACTATGCTGACTGTGGATACTCATTTTGAAGATGGATATGTGTGTGAGTTATGTGGTGATGAGTATGGAGACAATCAATATGCCAATGTATTATCCTGTTCAAGCCGTCAGGTAAGTCAATTTGTCGAATGGATACAGCAACAGGACTTTTATGAAAATACAACAATTGTAATTTCCGGTGATCATCCTACTATGGACAGTGATTTTTGTGAAGATATCGATGAAAATTACGATAGAAAAGTGTACACTGCTTATATAAATTCTAGTGTAGAACCGGACAATCCAGATTGGCGGAGAGAATATTCAACATTTGATCAGTTTCCAACGACTCTTGCAAGTCTTGGGGTGCAAATAGAGGGAAATCGTCTTGGCTTGGGAACGAATCTTTTTTCAAGCGAGTATACGCTTACAGAATTGTATGGAGTTGATTACGTTAATAATGAATTACTGAAAAAATCTGAACTGATGGACAGACTCACTGAAGATATCGATGAGGATAGTCCGGAACTGCAAATTCGCGAAGGTACTGCTCCAACGGCAACTGCTGCGGCCCTGCCCTATGATTATACAACGGGGGTTCTTCAAATAGTGATTAATGATATTACGAATGCAGATGATGGTATAGCAGGCATAACCGTAGCTGTCTGGACGACGGAAGACCAGAGTGATCTTCAATGGATACAGGCAGAAGCACAGGCTGATGGCAGCTATCTGGCTAATGTAAATGTTCCTAACTTTGGCTTTGCAACGGGAGAATATTACGTAGATGTTTATCTGACCGATAATGTAGGAAATCAGTTCCTTGTTACCAACACTGTGGGATATGTACAGTAAGTATTTAAAAATGTAAAATAACATAGGCTATTTATTATTAATTTGACTGATAAATTTTCTCATTGAAATAGAGATGGAGAGTTGCTATTATTAATATGTTAAAATATGTATATATTTGAATCAGGTTAAGGGGTGAATGCTATGAAGAAGTTTTGGAGTTCATTTATCTGCACAGTTTTAATTATATCCTTAACAGTTTTCATGGTTACCGGATGCCGCAGGGATTACAGTGGAGATTCAGATAAGGATAAGACAGATGAACAGGCAAATGAAGAGATACAGCCATCGGACAATGAAGAGGCAGAAAATTGGACAGACCAGAAAAATCAGTCTGATTCAGACGATGAGACAGTGGGCGATGAGATGGAATCTGCCAGAAAAGTGACGATTTATTATGTTGATGATCAGATTGCTAATATAGTGAGCAAAGGTGTGGAAATTCATGATGAATATGATATTTGGGAGGCTCTTAAAGAAAGCCGGATACTGACGGAAGACTGTGAACTGCTGAGTCTGACAGTAAATGAAGCAGAGAAAAAAATGGTTCTTGATTTCAATTCTGCTGTTGGTGATCGGGTACGGAGCATGGGAACAACCGGAGAAACGGAGATAGTAGGATGTATCATCAATACATATCTTGAGGCATATGGCTGTGAAGGAATCCGTTTGACGGAAGAAGGACAGACTTTCGAGACGTCTCATGGGGCTGATTTCGATGGATACAGCGGAAAGATTATTTTCTAGATATTGATCAGAACTGATGGATTAGATAAAAGGCAACAGGAGGAAAAGGGAAAATGAGAAAAAAAATGTCGAGTCTTATTGTTGGAATTTTGTTTGCCTGCATGGTCGTGGGAAGCATTCCGGCGGAGACTGTATACGGGGCTGATGCTGTCGCGGATAATACGCAGGAGATAGAACAGAATCAGACTGAATCCGGGGAAAATATGACTGTAACAGACGAGGAACCAATACCGGACCGGAATGGAGAAATCCAAGACGATGGGGCAGGCAATGACCAGAAAACTGGAGAAGAGTCTTCGAAAGGAATATCTGATACTTCTATTGATAATGAGGAGTCAGGCGTATCTGGAGTTGAAAATGATATTCCTGTATCAGATGAGGGCAGTGCCGCGGAAGAAACAGTGGAAGAGTCGAAAAAATTTGAAAAAGCGGAAATCAATTTTATCTATATTGAGAGTCCTTATCTGGAGGCCCCAGGAACACAAAGGATTGTCTTCTCTTTCAACCAGGAGATCACGACAGCTGAATCAGTCACGCTTACGGTTGAAGATGAGGCAGGCGACCGAGAAGAGTGGGAACTTGCACAACAGACAGATTATTTATATTTATTTGAAAAGGAATACACAGGAGATTCTTACGCAGGTACATATCATGTTGTCAGCCTGAATTTTTATGGAGAGCAGAACGACAGCATTATATTAGAAGATGCAGGTGTTGAGGCTGAGTTTGGTGTCAACGAGGAATATGATGGCATCGAAGAACTTAAACCGTTAGATGAAAGCACTGAGTCTGAAGCTGAACAGTCTCAGGTGGAAGCTTCTGTGGTTACGATTGATGAAAATGGACTTCCTCAGGCACAGCAGAGTATTGCTGATGCTCTGAATGTAGTAAATGCGCAGAATGCATCTGCCAATGGAATCAGTACGTATAGTGCGGATACGTCTTCCGAGGTTCGATCTGCCCGAGCGGGGAATATTGTGGTTGCATTGGATCCGGGACATGATGCATGGGACGCGGGAGCAAGAGGAAACGGATTAGCGGAAGAAGATCTTACACTGAAAATTGCAAATTATTGCAAGGAAGAGTTGGAACAGTATGCAGGAGTTTCGGTGTATATGACAAGAACAGGACCGGAATGCCCGTACGGTATCTGGGGTGTGGGATGTATCAGAAAGAGAGTCGAAGCGGCGGCTAACGCAGGTGCACAGATATTTGTAAGTTTTCATCTGAATTCATCCGTATCCTCTAGTGCAAATGGGGCAGAGGTAATCGTGCCTAATTATAGTTGGAAATATGAGGTTGGCGCATCTGGCCATACACTTGGACAGACCGTCTTAGATGAACTGGCAAAATTAGGATTGACAAACAGGGGGATTTATAGCAAAGATACCTCGATTAATGAAAGATATCCGGATGGTTCGATTTCGGATTATTTTGGTGTACAAATTTATTGTAAACAAAAAGGAATTCCAGGTATTATTGTGGAGCATGCCTTTATTTCAAATAGCGGAGATGCAAATAGATTTTTAAAGACTGAGGCGGGATTAAAGCAGCTTGGTGTCGCGGATGCAACTGGAATCGCGGAGTATTTAGGACTTAGTAAAGGTCGCTGGGAGACTGACGGTAACGGAAATACGTGTTATTATGAAAATAATCAGAAAGTTTATGGTCAAAAGCAGATCAGCGGTAAATATTATTTTTTTGATTGGGAAAACGGCTATATGGTACGTGGGTGGTATGATTTTCCTGAAAAAAGAGTTTATTACGGCCCGGACGGTGCGATGCGGTACGGACAGCAGAAGATTGACGGAAAATACTACTGCTTTGATACACAGACCGGAGCAATGATAACCGGTTGGTATGATCTTCCAGGAAAACGAGTCTATTATGCGTCTGACGGTACTATGGTGTATGGAGAGCAGAAAATAGATGGTAAGGAATATTATTTTGATACAAGTTCCGGTGCTGTTTATTTTGGCTGGACGGTAGTAAACGGCAAAACGAGATATTACTTTTCCTCTGGGGGATATGCAGAAGATCAGAAGTACATAGATGGAAAATGGTACTATTTTGAACATACAACTGGATATATGGTGACTGGATGGTATGATCTTCCGGGAAAACGAGTGTATTATGGACCGGACGGTGCAATGAGGTACAATCAGCAGAAGATAGATGGAAAATGGTACTATTTCGATATTCAGACGGGAAAAATGGTGATTGGCTGGTGCAATCTTCCTGGAAAGACAGTTTATTATGGAGAAGATGGCGCTATGGTGTATGGAGAACAGGTAATAGATGGTGTAATATATTATTTCCATACAAGTACAGGCGCAGTCATGTCAGGGTGGATTACTGACAGTACAGGAACAAGATATTATACAGGAAGTGGAGGGGTGGCAGAAGGCCAGAAATTTATAGACGGCAACTGGTATTACTTCGAATACGGAACAGGATACATGGTAACCGGCTGGTATGATCTTCCGGATAAAAGGGTATATTATGGCGCTGATGGAGCTATGAGATACGGACAGCAAAAAATCGATGGAACGTTCTATTGTTTTGATACACAAAGTGGTGAAATGATAACCGGCTGGTATGATCTTCCGGGAAAACGAGTGTATTATGGGCCGGATGGCGCAATGTGGTATGACCAGAAGCTGATAGATGGGAAATGGTATTATTTTGACACACAGACCGGTGCAATGGCCACTGGCTGGTGTGAACTTCCGGGAAAGCGAGTATATTATGGTGCTGATGGGGCCATGAGATATGGTCAGCAGAAAATAGATGGGAAGTTTTACTGTTTTGACAGTCAGAGTGGAGCAATGATAACCGGTTGGCATAATCTCCCGGAAAAGAGAGTGTATTATGGGCCGGATGGCGCAATGTGGTATGATCAGAAGCTGATAGATGGAAAATGGTATTATTTTGATACACAGACCGGTGCAATGGCTACTGGCTGGTGTGATCTTCCTGGAAAGAGGGTATTTTATGGCGCTGATGGAGCTATGAGATATGGTCAGCAGAAAATAGATGGGAAGTTTTACTGTTTTGACAGCCAAAGTGGAGCAATGATAACTGGCTGGTATGATCTTCCGGGTAAAAGAGTGTTTTATGGTGCTGATGGGGCTATGAGATATGGTCAGCAGAAAATAGAAGGTAAATTTTATTGTTTTGATAGCCAAAGTGGAGCAATGATAACCGGCTGGTATGATCTTCCGGGAAAGAGAGTATACTATGGACCGGATGGCACAATGTGGTATGACCAGAAACTGATTGACGGGAAATGGTATTATTTTGATACGCAGACTGGCGCAATGACTACCGGGTGGTGCAACCTTCCCGGGAAAAGGGTATATTATGATGATGCCGGAGCTATGGTATATGGAGAACAAAAGATAGGAGATGCATATTACTATTTTGATACAAGCTCTGGAGCTATGTTAGTCAATAGCTGGCAGGGGGATTATTATTATGGACCGGATGGTGTTCGGCAGGAATCGCTGTATTTAATCGAGGGACGGACTGCAGTGACCGTGGAACAAATGGTTTACTTCTATAATGAGAATTCTCCAATAAAATATCCAGTGACGGCACTCGAAAAAGGTGGGGCACCTGATTTAGAAACGTTTTGCCGAATTTTTGTTGAAGAGGCAAATAGGGAAGGTATAAGAGCAGAGGTTGCTTTTGCACAGACGTTGCTGGAAACTGGCTATTTAAAATTTGATGGTCAAGTAAAGATAGAACAGTTTAATTTTGCGGGGCTTGCTGCAACGGACGGGGGAGCTGCGGGAGCAGATTTCTCCGGGTATGGAAGTGAAGGAGTACGTATGGGGATTCGGGCTCAGATTCAACACCTGAAAGCATATGCATCTGCGACAATTACGAAAGAAACATTAAAAACAGAATGCGTGGATTCAAGATTTGATTTAGTTTCGCCCAAAGGATGTGCTGCGTATGTTGAATATCTGGGACAAAAGGAAAATCCGACAGGAAAAGGATGGGCCACAGCAGAAAGGTATGGATACCATATTGTTGATATAATAAATAGATTATTAGCGATGTAATCTATTATAAAGGCTAGTAGATATAGAGGATGTGCATTCTTCTATGTTTACTAGCTTTTGCAAAATTAGTGTATGAGACAGAAAGAAGAAAAAGTGCAATTGAAAGCGGGAACTAGAGAGTCCCGATATCCATTAGAAGTACATATTTATTTTGTGCAGATTTTAGTAACAATAAATTTCATTTAGTTTTTCTCTACTGATATGTGTCATTAAAAATGTTTGTAGATAATATGAAGTGACTTCATATTTGTAGATTCATAGATTTACCTATAAACTGCTAATCGACGAAATTAATGGCAATAAGGACTATCACATGTAAAATGAGATGACTTGCTGAAAAAATAATACGAATCGGGATGTATATAGTATAAATTATATATTATGCGCAATGGGGCTAGTTATTCGGAAAGACAACAGTATTTTCACAATGACCGATATTGATTTGGAATATAGAAAAACTCCTGCTATTAAAAAATTAGGGCGAATCTGAATCAGTATGCATATCTAATACAAGTATTGAACGGGCTGTATGGGATATTTCTTTTATAATTAAACGACACAGCAAATATGAAGTTTGTAATACTGGCGCTACAACTATACCGATGCCATAGAAAATACACGTAAAGACAGATGTAAGAACTGCGAAAATAATTGTACAGTGATTGTCTTATGGTGGGCATTGTGTAGGAGGTGCTCCGATAGAAGAAAATGATTCAGAAAAAGAATATTTTGTGTGAGGAATGAACATAAATTTGCATTGAAAGAGAAGACATCATGTCCATCTGCTGGTCAAGAGCAGTGCACACTGTTAAAGTTTCAGCCTCTTGACAGTCATCTTTCAATAAAGCTACGTGTCATTTGCGGCTTTTCTATGTTGGTACAGGAAATTGTGCACCGCGAAAGTAGATAGAATGACTTACGATGGACTATTAGCCTGTTGATAACCAATCCGCGAAAAAATGGGAAAGTTATTCTTGACAAACGGTTACTTCATAAAGAAAATATAAAGCGTATTTTTTGCTTGAAATGGGAGATTTGTATTTCCGTGCTGCATGTTTATCTTTTAACGCAATTTGATTTTTTAGTTGAAGGTGGGAATAATAAAAAAGGATTAATATTGAAAAGTGGAAAAATATGTACTATAATATACGTCGAATGTAATTCAGAGGTAATGGAGTAATTAATAAACTAAGAAGGAGTATTGCCTGTGACATTAGCTTTATTGAGAGATGATTTTGAAAATTTTAGTTCCCATAATCTAATATTATTTGACAGCAGAGGTCAGTTTGTTGATGGAGGGAGTAGGATCGATAGCTAATAAGCCCCATTAAGGTTTTATTTTGATACCCCTCCCTAATTTTCAGATCATTGAACACATGCAGAAAGTTTAGTCTCTAAGCTGCAGACTTTATGATAATAACTATAATGAGCTTTTATTTCGGGCGAACATTGCCATAGTGTTTTGAATCTGTATTTTTACAAGTTTAAATTATTTTGAACAAAGATATTTAGTCCTTAGAAAAAACGATAATCCTGGTTGCTAAATCATATAAAAGTTAGAAGGAAAAGGTGGAGTTAATGTATATTAAAAACATAATAGATAATTTTAAAAAATATTCTTTTCTGCTAAAACAGCTGGTGGGAAGAGATTTTAAGGTGAAGTATAAACGGTCTGTACTTGGTGTTGTATGGAGTCTTCTGTATCCTGTGCTGATGATGGCTGTAATGGCAGCGGTATTTTCCAATGTGTTTAAGTTTTCTGTGCCGGGTGTTAATTATCTGGTTTACTTGATGACCGGACTTACATTTTTTAACTATTATAGCGAAGCATCAAATTTGGCAATGAGTTCTGTTGTGGGTAATTTTTCGCTTTTGAACAAAATTTATATTCCAAAGTATATTTTCCCGTTATCGAAATGTCTTTTTGTGGGAATTAACTTCTTATTGACACTAATTCCGCTGTATGGGGTTATTCTGTTATCAGGAAGTGGAGAAACTAAATGCCATATAACGATGTTGCATCTTCTTTTGCCATACTCTTTCCTGTGCCTGTTGTTATTTACAATTGGAGCAGGGCTTGTTCTGTCTACCATATCAGTATTTTTGCGCGATATGTTTTATATTTATGGTATAGTTCTTACAATAATGACATATTTTACGCCGATCATGTACGATATTAATATACTGGATCCATGGATTCAGAGGGTGTTAAAGTTAAATCCACTCTATCATTATATTACTTTTGCGAGAACTATTATTTTGTATGATCAGATTCCATCAGTAAAAAGTTTTGTTATATGCGGGGTATCCGCTGTGGTAGTGCTCATAATCGGAGTGGTCATTTTCAAAAAAAATCAGGATAAATTTATCTATTACATGTAATATATCAGGAGGAAATTATGATAGAAGTTCAAAATGTGTCTATGCGGTTTAATCTGGGAATTGAAAAAAACAATTCTTTAAAACAGATGGCAGTGGATTTATTCAGTAGGAAAGCACGGCAGGCACATCGAGAGAAAAAAAAGCAGAATGAATTCTGGGCACTTCAGGATGTAAGCTTTAAAGTTGAAAAGGGAGAAGTGTTGGGGTTTGTTGGATCAAATGGAGCTGGAAAATCAACTTTGCTGAAAGTAGTTGCCGGCGTTATGCGGCCAACAAAGGGAAGAGTTCTGGTTGGAGGAAATATCTGTCCAATGATTGAACTGGGAGCTGGTTTTGACCTAGATCTTAACGCACGTGAAAATATATATCTTAACGGAGCAGTAATGGGATACTCGAAAGATTTTTTGGACAGCAAATTTCAGGAAATTGTAGACTTTTCCGAACTGCATGATTTTTTGGATGTTCCTGTTAGAAATTTTTCTTCAGGTATGACAGCAAGATTGGCCTTTTCGATTGCAACAATTGTAGAGCCGGAAATATTGATTGTAGATGAAATACTTTCCGTTGGTGATTTGAATTTTCAACAGAAAAGTGAAAATAAAATGCGCAGTCTGATCTCAGGAGGAACAACCGTATTATATGTGTCTCATTCAATGAAGTCTATAGAAAGTCTCTGTGACAGGGTTGTATGGCTTGAGCATGGGAAAGTTATGATGGTAGGAGAGACAAAACAGGTATGTAAAGCGTATTATGAAAGTCAGATGAAATAAAAACTTAGATTGCTATATTTTGGAGGAAAATAATGGGAAAAGAAAGTTTGGATTTAAGCTGTTTTAATATTAAGGGACAGACTATTGTAAATAGTAAGTCAGAAAAAATAGAAATAGAATCTACGAAAAGTGTTCGTCTGGCAGATGAAAAAGCAAAATACTGTAAAATCTCTTTCAAAGCAGATGTCAAAAATGCTGGCGGCTATTTGCTGATTAATGATCAATATGACATTCCGGTTAATTCAGTTTCTATCATGGAAATCAAGACCCCCGTGGAACTTCGAATTAAGCTGGTAGTATCAGCTGAGTCTGAACTTCAGGTGAGAGAACTCTCTTTTGAACAATTGGAAGAATATGAAGATTTAGTTGAAAGATGTGATGATTCCGACAATGTCCTTGTAGTTACACCTAATTACCCTTCCAGCTCGAATTTATATCTTTGTGCTTTTGCGCATTCAAGAAATCGGGAATATAAAGCGGCAGGAGTAAAACTACAGGTGGCATCTGTTTCGTCATACAATTGGTTTGAGACATTATACACAATAGATGGTATCTCGGTTTATAAAGGAACATATGAGTCTTTAAAACGGTTGTTAAGCACCAGACGTTATAAAGTGACGGTCACGCACTTTGTTGATGAGCATCTGTTTAGCATTTATGATGGTTATATTTATCCGTCGGACCAGATGATTTTTATCTGTCATGGTCCAGAGACAGTATATAGGTATCTTGTTAATGTAACTAGACCCTATTTCACCAAAGAAATTCCTGATTACACATATAGCCAATCATTTGAATTAAAAGATTTTTATGTGCAGAAGTATGCATCAAAAGATAATGTAGAGTGGGTATTTGTTTCAGATTGGTTGAAGAAATTTTCAGAAGCACAACAAGGAATAGAATTTAAGCATAGCAGGGTGATAAATAATATTATCAGCGAGAAGCAGTTCCCTTATAGAGAAAAAAATGTCGAGCAGAGGAAAAAAATTTTAGTTATAAGGAAATTCGACAATATAATCCAGCATTCAATTGACCAAGTTGTGATGGCAATTTTAGAGTTGTCAGAGAGAGAGTTTTTTGATGAATTGGAATTTGAAATATATGGGGATGGGGAGTATTATGATGTATTAACAGCTCCTATACAGCAGTTTAGCAACGTTCATTTTCATCGCAGATTTATCCCAAACAGCTTGATATCTGAAGTACATGAAAAGGCAGGAATTCTGCTTATACCGTCACGACATGATGCTCATGCTGTGGCAATGGGCGAAGGAGCATCTTCTGGTCTGGTTGTTGTTGGCTCAGAAGTTACATCTAACCCATACTTTATGCAGCAGGAGAGATTCCATACACTTGCTGACCCGGAGAATCCGATAGAACTTGCTGACATTATTGAAAGACTGTATAAAAATCCAGAAGAATTTTTGACAATAAGCAGGGAACTTTCAAAGTTTACAAGAGAAAACTTTTGCATAGACAACACTGTAAAAAAAGAAATTGGATTGATAGAGCAGAAATTAGATGAGTCTGGGCAGGAGTTGTTCCCATTTAAAACAAAAGAAACTGATAGTCCTGTACTTTCAATTATAGTGCCGGCTTATAATGTCCAACAATATATAGAAAAATGTGCAGTGTCTCTAATGAATCATAGAAACTGTTATAAAACTGAAATCATCATTGTAAATGATGGCTCCTCGGACAACACATCCCAGATTGCTCATGATTTGGCTGAGCAGTCCTGCGGTATTATAAAAGTAATTGACAAACAGAATGGTGGTCATGGGTCTACGATTAATGAAGGGATTAAAGCGGCAAAGGGAAAATACTTCCGTTTGGTGGATGGGGATGACTGGGTAGATGGAGAAAATCTGGCGTGTCTCATTGATAGATTAGAAACGGAAGAGGCTGATATTGTACTGACGAAGGGCTCCTATGAGTATGTAGAAAAGAGCCTTCTCGAAAATATCATAGATTATGATATGCTGAAAGAAGGTAGTTTATACAAATTTGATAATCTGTTATATAAAGGATATGGATTTTTAACTTACGGCCCATTGTTAACAACAACTAATATAAAAACTGAAGTATTAAAAAGGGCAAATTTTACAATAACAGAGAAAAAGCCGTATGTGGATATGGAATTTAATGCATTCAGTTTAAAATATGTGGAAACTATTAAATATTATGATCTTGATATTTATAGATATTTAATAGGAAGAACAGGTCAGACTGTATCAAGGGAAGCATGGAAAAAGAAGTATAAGGATCATGCAGAAATTATATTTAACATTATTTCTAGGCTCGAGAATGATACAGAGTTTCCACGGAAGAAAAAGAAGTATGTGTATGAACATTTGATAACTCAGATGGTTGATTCACAGATTTTTATGTATGATGTTGCTCTTGCATGGCCTGAGATTGATGGGTTCCTTGCACATTTGAGAAAATATCCGGAAGTTTATGAAAAAGCAATAGCTTATATCGAAAATAAGCAGGGGAATTGTCAATTGATCCTTAGGAAATATAAACATCATAAAGGAAATCAGCCAATTATTATACCTGGGGTATATGAAACAGTCAATGATGATCCGTCTCTTTTGTCGGGAGGTAGTAGTGGTGTATCCATAAAACAGCGGGTAAAAAAAGCTGCCAAGTATTTTCTTCCCTACGGAATGGTTAAAAAGATCATCCAAAAAAGAAATGGAGGAAATTAATGCTTAAACAGATAAAAGCATTAGGGGATAAAGTTCGTTATATTAATTGGTTGATAACTGAAATTAGCGAGAAGCAGACAGCATTACAGAATCAAAATACTGAGTTGGCGGAGAAACTCCAGGAAACATATCGTTATCTTGATAAGATTACCCAACAGATAAGGGGATTAGAAGCGAGACAGGAAAAGATGGAAGACACTTTGCTTTCTCAGATTTCCCTGTTGGAAGAAAAATGGAAACATATCAAGGCTTATATGAATCCAGAATATCTTTTGGTTCCAAGGAGAAAAGGGTTTAAATATTTATTAGTTGGGTTTTATGGAGCTGTAAATCTAGGCGATGAGTTAATGTTTCAAAAAATATATCGGGATCTTGACCCTGTAAAAAACGATGTTTATGTTTTGATGTGTGACAATGTCGATTTGAATGTATTTCTTTACCCGGGGGTCAATATAATCCACTATCCTCAAAATAAGTTCGATTTTAATTTTTTAGCTGATGTATTTGACTGTGTAATATATGGTGGAGGAGCGATTATTGATGATACAAAGTACTTTTTAAACGACAGCTACAAATATGATCTTGGAAGGATTTTCATCGAACTTTCGTCTGCATTTATAGAGAAAGGGAAAAAGGTATATTCTCTGGGCCTAAGTACGAATGATAGGCTCACAGATGTTCAGTACATTGCTAAGCTGCAACATATTATAGACAATAGTACTTACTTTTCTGTGAGAGATAAATATAGTGCTCAAATTTTAGAAAAACTGACTGGTCATCAGATCAGGCAGATAAATGATATTGTGCTGACTTATAAAAGTACGGAGTTTCAGAAAAGACCATCCGACAAATATCGTATAGGTATCATCTGGATTTGCAATGATAAGTTAAAGAATCAGCTTTATGAATTGGTAGAGTATATTCTGAGTGTCTATGATTTAGAAAACACAGAGATTAGATTTATTCCATTTTATGATTATTGTAATTGTGATTGGATTTTCTATGATAAGCTTTGTAAAGAGTTTGATACTGGAAGTTTTTCGATAGCGGATATGCCGCACGGTTTCAATGAGGCTTACAGTGAAATATGCGAGTGTGATCTGCTGATTTCTATGCGTTATCATGGGGCTTTGTTAGGGCTGAAAGGAGGGCGAAGAACGTTATCTCTTTTATATAGCCAGCATAAGCATTATTATAATAAAATGACAGATCTTTATGAGAAATTTCAGCGGGAACAGGACTTATTCACATCCTTAGAGTTGTTAAAAAGAGCAATTCCTGCTGACAGCACCCAGATAGGTATGAAAATTCAATTTGATAATAGTCAATATGATATGGTGATAAGCAAACTTATAAATCTGTACAGTGATGAAAAAGAAGAGAAAAAGGATGGCATGTTCTGAGGAATCTTATGAAGAGTTTAACAATACTTATTCCAGTATATAATACAGAAAAATATATTAGGCGGTGTTTGGACTCCTTGTTAGTTCCAGAAGTTTTGGACGATATAGAGATAATTGTTGTAAGCGATGGCAGCAAGGACTGCTCGACAGAAATTGTTCAAGAGTATATGGGACGGTATCCTGACACAATCATTTTAATCGATAAGGAAAATGGAGGACACGGCTCTACTATCAATGTGGGAATCGCAGTAGCAACAGGGAAATATTTTCGCGTGTTGGATAGCGATGATTGGTTTAATACGTTAGAATTTGTTGAGTTTGTGACCCGCCTAAGAAAAGAAAATTCTGATTTAGTAGTGTGTGATTATCGTAAGGAGCATACTTATAATAGTAAATCTGAGTATTTTCAGTATAAAAACCTACAGGATGAGAATGTTTACAAATTTGACGAATTTGATTTGGCAATTCTTGAAGGTGAATATTTTGTAATGGCAACATCCACATACAAGACGGAGATTCTTAGAAAATCCGGCTTGAAACTACTTGAGAAAACTTTTTATGTGGATATGCAGTATAATGTTGTCCCTATTACACAGGTAAATAATTTTACTTATTATCATTTAGATATTTACAGGTATTTTATTGGGCGGAAAGAGCAGAGTATGAATATGGATAATTTTGTCCGTAATCAGGAAGATCACAAAAAGATGATAAAATGGCTGATTGAATATTACACCCAAATAAGGAATCAGTTATCACCTAATAAAAAAGAATATATAGAAATTATACTTACGTACACCTTGAATACACATTATTCCATTTATTGTGAATATGACAGTAATCATCGAAGGGCGTATTTGGAAATAAAAGATTTTGACAAATATCTGTTGCATAAGAATCCAGTGTTGTATGAGCGGCTTAACTGTATGGCTTATGTACGGTATAATCGAAAAACACATTTTGAATTTGTGAGAATAAACGGAGCAAAATGGAATAAGGTAATGGCAGGCGCCAGACGCTTGAAAGGAAGAATTAAGTCATGAAAAGAATACTGGTCATCAGTTGGTTTTATCCTCCGATCAACTCATCGGAAGGGCTAGTGACATATAAATTACTCAGAAATTCTGGAATGCAGTATGATATCTGTATGCAGGACGTGAATGATTCTTGGTCTTATGGAAAGAATGAAATGCTACCAGAATCAGAGAATGTTCATAAGATTGCGATTCAAGGAGATTCGCTGGAAACGTGGAAGCAAAAAGTGATAGAATATTTTACTGCCCACAAAGATGATTATGAAGTTATTATGACCAGATCAATGCCTCCGGAATGTCATGAAATTGGATTGAAAATAAAGAATATCAAACCAGAGATCATGTGGATTGCTTCTTTTGGTGATCCGATTGCAGACAATCCTTTTGTATTAAATGGGATGAAAAAAGTATCGCCATATTCCTTAAAAAACAGTTCCGGCTGTTGGATGGGAATAAGGGGGGCTATTTCTCCAAAGCGTATTCTTAGGAATTTAATCTGGAAAAGGCGGATTAGAAAGGAACAACTTCCTCTGCGCAGAGAACAACGGCTTGAGCGGGATATTATTACACATTGCGATTATGTTATTATGAATAACCCGTATCAGAAGCAGTATATGATGGAAAAATATAATGAAGTTACGAGGGGAAAAGCAATCATCCTGCCCCACAGCTTTGATGCGTCTTTATATGACAAAGAGATTGAACAGAGAAAAACAAAGAAGATACGTATGGTGTATATAGGGCATCTTGACGATATCCGATCACCTCACTTACTGTTTAAATCGGTATTGAACTTGAAAAACGAACAGCCTGATCTGGCAGATCGTCTGGAAATTTTTTTCTACGGAAATATGTCTGCAAAAGAAAAAGTGTATCTTCTCGATCAAGAACTGCTGGATATTGTGCACATTAAAAGACCTGTTGATTATAAGACAAGCCTTGCTATTATGAAAAATAGTGACTGGCTTATTCATATTGATGCGAATTTAAGCAGCATTTTGAGTGAAAACATATTTTTTGCGGCGAAGCTGGCAGACTATATTGGCGCTGGGAGACCAATTTTTGCTATTACAATGTTTGATGGGGCAGGTGCTGATGTTGTCCGGGATGTGAATGGGGTTATAGTATCCTATACAGTAGATGAGATCAAAAACTATTTATATCTGATCGTATACAAGGACTACCAGGTAACTGTAAATGAAAAAAACAGGGCAAAGTATGATGCTGTAAATGTGGCAATGAAATTTGATAATTTTCTTGAAAACCGGGTTTTACACTAAACCGACTGTGACGAGGTGAACAAATGAGAAGGATAAAAGTCATGACAGTTTTTGGAACCAGACCGGAAGCGATTAAAATGGCACCAGTGGTCAAAGAATTGCGGTCTCGTCCCCAGATTGAGCAGATTACTTGTGTGACGGCACAACATCGTCAGATGTTGGATCAAGTATTGGAAACATTTAATATTACACCGGAATATGATTTGAATATCATGAAACAAGGTCAAACACTTAATGAGGTTGTACAGCGTGTTCTCGGGAAGATTGGAGAAGTGCTTGAGAAAGAAAGGCCAGACATTGTTCTGGTGCATGGAGACACAACAACCACTTTTGCAGGAGCTCTTGCGGCGTTCCACAGCCAGATTGCGATTGGCCATGTTGAGGCCGGGTTGCGTACTTGGAATAAATACTCGCCGTACCCTGAAGAGATGAATCGCCAGATGGTCGGATGTCTAGCGGATATGCATTTTGCACCCACAAAAGTAAGTGCAGGCAATTTGATCAGGGAAGGAAAAGATGAATCAAAAATCTATATTACAGGAAATACAGCGATTGATGCCATGTCAATCACGGTAGATAGCACATATGAAAACCCGATTTTCGACTGGGTTGGAGAGGATCGCATGATTCTTTTGACTGCACATAGGAGAGAAAATTTGGGAGAGCCAATGTATCATATTTTCCGTGCAATTAAGAGAATTGTGGATGAATTTAAGGATGTAAAAGTAATTTATCCAATACATCTGAACCCCAAAGTGCGTACGGTCGCAAGGGAAGTTTTTGGGGATTGTGACAGGATACGGCTGATTGAGCCTTTAGAAGTATTTGATTTTCATAATTTCCAGAATAAAAGTTATCTTATCATGACAGACAGCGGAGGAATTCAAGAAGAGGCTCCATCTCTTGGGAAACCTGTACTTGTACTTAGGGACACAACAGAAAGGCCAGAGGGGATTGAAGCAGGTACTCTGAAATTGACCGGAACAGATGAAGAAGTGATTTATTGTGAGACAAAAAAGTTGCTTACAGATAAAGACGCATATAATGCTATGAGTCATGCCAGTAACCCATATGGAGACGGACACGCAAGCAAGAGGATTGTAGATGCAATTATTGAAAAATTTAGTGATCTTTTAAAATAGTTTGTGGAAGTAGTTGATTAATATAACGGACAGGTCACATAAAGGAGTAAAGAATATGGATAGAAGAGTTAAGTATTTGATTATTGGAGCAGGAATTTCAGGCCTTACATTTGCAAATTATTCAGATGGAGATTATCTCATTGTTGAAAAGGAAGATGAGGTCGGGGGATATTGCAGAACGATAAAGAAAAAAGACTATGTATGGGACTATGCAGGACATTTCTTCCATTTTAGCACAGAGGAGTTTAAGAAGAAGTTCCTTGACAGTGTGAGCGCGGATAACATTAAGTATAAAGAAAAAAATACAAAGATCATTTACAAAAATGCACTGGTTGACTATCCGTTCCAGACAAACATTCATCAGCTGGAAAAGCAGGAGTTTATTGATTGTCTTTACGACTTATTTCACAGGGAGGAGAAGGACGATTACGACAGTTTTTTGGATATGCTTTATGGAAAATTTGGGAAGTCTATTGTGGAGAAATTCCTCAGACCATATAATGAGAAACTTTATGCAGTCGACCTGACCACATTGGATAAGGATGCAATGGGAAGGTTTTTCCCATATGCGGATATTCCTGCTATTATTGATAATATGAAAGCAAATAAGGACAGAACGTCTTATAATAACAGTTTCCTTTATCCGAAGGACGGGGCTGGTTCTTTTATCCAGATACTCTTTGATGCACTGGATAGTTCAAAAGTGTTGCTGAATCATAAGGTTGTAAAGATTAATAATAAAGAGAAGATGGCAGAACTTGACGATGGCAGCAAAATCATGTATGAATTTTTGATCAATACTTCGCCGCTGAACCACTTCCTTGATTATTTTGATGGGAAAGAATTCAAAAGTCTGCAGAAAGCTCTGTCTTATAACAAGGTGCTTGTATTTAACCTTGGGTTTAATAAGAAATCTAAATATACTGAAGAGCATTGGATGTATATTCCGGATAAGAAGATAAATTTCTACCGCATTGGATTTTATGACAATATTTTGGATGCGGATAAGCTGAGCATGTATATTGAAATCGGGTATGGAAAAAATGATGTGATAACAGAAAGGACCGTGCAGGAGCAGTTAAAACTGACGTTGGAGAATCTCCATAAATTGGGAATTATTGACGATGAGACGAAATTGGAAGCGCATTCAACGATTATCATGGATCCTGCATATGTGCATATCAATACTGAAACCGAAAAGAGGATACGGGAATTTAAAGAGCGCGAGGCAGGGAATAATATCTATACAATTGGAAGATATGGGGCCTGGACCTATTGTTCTATGGAAGACTGTATGATTGCTGCAAAGAATCTAGCAAAGAAATTGAAATAAATTGTCTTTGCAATCTGAGATTATACGTAATATGGTGGGCGTATAGTTGTAATTGTTAGAAATATTGCTGTTAAAGGTAGAAAAGTCAGTGTAAAGTTATTGTAAATCAGGATATAAATATTGTATGTTATGAATTCCCGTGGATTATGGGGAAATAGTGTTAAGATTGAGAATAATGATTAAATTACTGGACACTTTTTATATACTAATTAAGCATCAGTAAGCGATAGATGATTTGTTATATATATGAGTTTGGATTTTCCTGTAACAAAAATAATATAAATTAAGATATATGATAAATGGTTTAAACAAAGCTCTTGAAATGCTGTTAGAAAATTTTGATTTTGATGCAGGCACCAAACACGTGTTTGGCTGGTGCGTTGCGCAAATACAAAAACGATGTCCAAATGATTTCTAAATCATTAACGAGAAAATTAAAAGGTAAAGTTATAAAATAATTCAGGAAATTAAATAGTTTAATGAAGAATTCAAGACACAGGAAAAGAAGAAATAAATACAGAAAATTAAGAAGAAGAAAGTTGATTTCTCTTTCTATTGCATCAGCCCTGATTTTATCGGGAACTCTTATAGCGATGGCTCTGGCATGGAACTCTCTTTCTACGGAGGCGGATAATACACAGGTTAACAAACACGTCGGGGAAAAACAGGAAGTAGCGAAGAAGAGCTCGGCTGCGATTACCTTGAATGGGACTAATCCTATTGAAATCAAATTAGGTGAACCTTTCTCGGATCCCGGATATACTGCAGAAGATAAAGATGGAACAGATCTTACTTCACAGGTTAAAGTGGATACCAGTGGATTAAACCGGACGGGAGATCAGAAAGTTATCTATACGGTTATTGGTAATAATAAAGTGGAAGCCAAAGAGATTCGTCCGGTGAAGGTCCTGCCGAATACCGAATATGAGACATCAGGTCTTCCAATCTGTATGTACCATTATGTATATGATCAGGAAAGCCCGCCGGAGGATATTAACAGTAACTTTATTTCTACAGATGCCCTTGCAGAGGAGATGAAATATCTCCATGAAAACGGATATTATTTTCCGACATGGCAGGAAGTAAGAGATTATGTTGAAGGAAAGCTTTTGCTTCCGGAAAAAAGTATTGTGCTTACGTTCGATGATGGACCTAACTATATGTATCTTGGAATACCAATACTCGAGCAATATCAGACGCCAGCTACCTCTTTTGTAATCGCCAGTTATTGGAACAGCAGGGATATGCTGTACGAGTATTCTAGCGATTATCTGACGTTTGAATCACATTCCTATAAAATGCATCAAGGCGGGGGAAATATTGGCCATGGTGGTATTTATACTGCAATGACCAAGGAAGAGATCCTTGCTGATCTTCAGAAATCTTTCGATATTTGTGGAAACAAGGATGCTTTTGCCTATCCGTTCGGTGATTATACAGAGGAAGGGTGCAGCACACTTGAGGAGGCTGGAATTCTCTGTGCAGTTACCACAGAGAATGCAAAGGTATTTCCAGGAGATAATCCGTATCTGCTTCCACGTGTAAGGATGCAAGGGAATCAGACTTTGGATCAATTTATAGCTGCAATACAGTGAGTTTAAACAGTATTTAATATACTGCTGTTTTGACGTGGGTATGGAAACCATATCTACGTCTTTTTTCGCTTTGTAAAATGTGACATTTTTAATATATTAAATGCTGTAAACCTTGAAAAAAGAACCGATATATAATATAATTTAGCAGATATAGTTGAATAATTACAAGAAAAAGGGGCATGGTATTAATGAATACTAGTGGTCTTGAACAGTATAAAAGACTAATACGCTTCGCGTTTAATATATTATTACTTGGCTGTTTGATGTTTTTTTTCATTCACATCTGGGACAATAATTATAATGATAATATCGTTTTTCCGTTTTATTACAAAGGATATTTAATGATGGCAGCATTTTATGCTTTTTTCTTTGTAATATTTTCTTATATACTTGGCGGCATGAAAATCGGGTATTTGAAGAGCAGCAGCCTCATGCTTTCTCAGACTCTGGCTATTCTTGCTGCTAATTTTTCGATTTATCTTGAGACGGTTCTGCTTTCAGCAAGATTTGTGAATTTTATTCCTATGATCGAATTGACTTTTATAGATATTGTGGTGGCATTTATTTGGACATTATGTGTGAACGGGATATTTAGAAAATTGTTTCCACCGCACCGAATATTGCTTTTATACGAGGAATACGACCCGGCTCCTCTTCTACGAAAGTTTAATACAAGGAAAGACAGGTACAGTATAGAGAAATCGGTCAATGTCGGTGAAGGATGGCAGAATATAACAGAAGAAATATCGAAATATGATGCCGTATTTTTATGCGATATTCATTCACCTTTAAGAAACAAGCTGGTAAAATTCTGTTATGCGAACAGTGTAAGATCATATATTACTCCTAAAATATCAGATATTATTATAAGAAGTTCTGAAAATATACATCTGTTTGATACACCACTGCTTTTATCAAGGAATCAAGGATTTACTTTTGACCAGAAATTAGTAAAAAGAATAATGGATATTATTATATCAGTAGTTGCTTTGATAGTTACCTCGCCTATTATGTTAATTACTGCAGCAGCAATTAAACTTTATGACGGGGGACCGGTGTTTTTCAGACAGGAAAGATGTACGATTCATGGCAAAGTATTTCGTATCCATAAGTTTCGCAGTATGATTGTTGATGCCGAGAAAGAAGGGGAAGTCATACCGGCTACCGAAGATGATGATAGGATAACTCCGATTGGAAAAATTATTCGAAAAATAAGATTAGATGAATTACCTCAGTTTATTGATATTTTAAAGGGAGATATGAGCGTGGTGGGACCAAGACCAGAGCGCGTAGAGCATGTGAAGCAATATACTGAGGAACTTCCGGAATTCTCATACAGATTGAAAGTGAAGGGAGGACTTACCGGATATGCGCAGATATATGGGAAATATAATACAACTGCATATGATAAGTTAAAGCTGGATTTAATGTATATTCAAAATTATTCTATTTTACTTGATTTGAAATTGATCATAATGACAGTGAAGATTATGTTTGTAAAAGAGAGTACGGAAGGATTTGAGGAAAGCAGAAGATGAATAGGGCATTGGGATGTTATTATGAAAAAGTATACAAGGGTTCTAAGGACTCGTGTATGGATATACTGAAAGAAAAGATTGATTCAGGGACAAGCCAGTTTGTAGTGACGGCAAATCCTGAAATTTTTATGATGGGGAAAAGGCTGCCTGAGATGGACAGCCTTTTAACAAATGATAATACATTAATCGTTCCGGATGGTATTGGGATCATACGTGGAGGAGAACTCCTTGGTTATCATTTCCGGGAGCGTATACCTGGAGTAGAGATATGTCAGTCACTTTTGGAGTATGCTGACCAAAAACACAAATCTCTATATCTATTTGGGGCTGAACAAAAAGTGCTAGATGCTCTCGTTCGACGAATTGAAAAAGAATACAGTGGGATTGTTCTGTGTGGCAGTACGGATGGATATGTAGGAGATAGAGATAAAGTATTCAGAAAAATTATTTCTTTAGAGCCGGATATTGTTCTTATAGCACTGGGGACGCCTGCACAGGAACTGTTGATCAACAAGTATTTTCAGTCTTCGCAGAAAGGTATATATATAGGAGTGGGGGGGAGCTTTGATGTACTTAGCGGCATGAAAAAAAGAGCTCCATCAATTTTTATTAAATACAATCTGGAATGGCTGTATCGTATTACCACAGAGCCAAAACGCCTGAAAAGATTCTGGGACAGTAATGTGAAGTTCCTGTTTGAATTGAGGAAAGAAAAAAATGAGCGTACAAGAAAAAATAAGTAAAATGTTGAATTTAGGCCCTCAAAAGACTGTAAAAATGGTTGCTGTCAAATGGAAAAAGAGGGAAAAAGGAAACGGGAAAAGCATTAATTCGACCAGAAAGCGGATCCTAGATCAGATTTTTCAGAACAATTACAAGAGGGTTGTGATTTTTGAAAATCATTTTGGATATTATAATATTATGATGCAGAGACCTCAGCATCTGTTGAGAAATATAGGGGATAAAGAGACTTTAGTTCTATATAATTCATATTATGATATTGATTTTGAGGATAAAAACAGAATAACCCAAATAGCTCAGTCGTTTTATGTTTTGGATTTGTTTTTTTATAGAAAATATTTATTGGAACTTGTAAAAAATATACCCTGCAAATATCTGTGCGTCTATTCGACGGATACAGTTCCTTTGAGTCGGATTGAAGAGTACCTTAAATATGAATTTCGGATCATATATGAGTATGTAGATGATATCAATCCGGAGCTTATTAGTCCTCGTAAGATTTCATTGGTTTTGGAGAGACATTCTTTTTTACTTCAAAATAAAAATGTCCTGACGGTTGCGACAGCTGATAAGTTATATAAAAATGCAGCGCATGTTAATGGAAAATCAAAGTTGATACTGTTATCTAATGGAGCGGAGTGTGATCGCTTTTCTCCATCAGAAATGACTGATAATAAAGAATATAGGAACTGGATTAGAAAAGACAAAATTAAAGTGGGATATTATGGCGCACTTGCTTCGTGGATTGATTATGAACTTCTTCAATATCTTGCCGCGGACAATAAATTTCAGATTATACTGATTGGAGTAGAACATGATAATACATTAAAAGAAAGTGGACTGCTTGAACTGGAAAATGTAAAGTATTTTGGGAGGAAACCCTATAGAGAGCTTGCTGGGTATGTACATTTTTTTGATGTATGTATTATTCCCTTTTTAATCAATGATATTACAAAAGCGACATCCCCAGTAAAACTTTTTGAATATATGGCAATGGAGAAACCGATAGTAACGACAGCGTTGTCAGAATGCATGAAATATGATGTTGTCGAGATCGCATATACACAGGAAGAGTTTAGGGATAAGATTTATAAATCGTGGAATGAGCGTGAGGACATTGAGAAAAAGGAGGAACTGCGACAGTGCGCATGGGAAAATGACTGGTCGGCAAAAGCTCAGAAATTGAAATGTTATCTGTCAAAATGGGAATATAATGAAGGATAAAATCAGTAAATTAAAGAATCTCGTAAAAAAATACGGATTAATCGGCACTGTGAAAAAAGCAGCCGGTTATATTTATTCCAATTATTTTGTAAGGCTTTCTGTAGGGGAACGTTTGTATGTAGCGTTGCATAAAAAACATATTTTAGAAAAGATCGATGAGGTGTTAGAAAAGTCCGACTATGACAGAATTGTAGTCTGGAGAAGCTCCTTTGGCTGGAATGTACCGTTATATCAAAGACCTCAGCATATTTTTACTAATTTCGCAAGGCAGAAGACGCTTGTGTTTTATGAAGTAACAAGATTTACTGACGATGTAAAGCGGATGAAGAAACAAGAGGAAAATCTGTATCTTGTGAATTATAATAATACAGCATTTTCAAAGCTCTTGTTTCAGGAGATTGCCAAAAAAGATTCGCCTAAGTATGTACAATTTTATTCTACAGATTGGACTCTTCCTGTTAAGAAGATACGGGAGTACATGGATCAAGGATATAGGATAGTATATGAATATATCGATGATTTAAATCCGCATCTAGCAGGGACTGATGAATTGCCAGTCAATGTTAGAGAAAAATATGAAATGGCTATGAATGATACAGATATATTTGTAGTGGTTACAGCCGAAGCCTTAAAAAGAGATGTCCTGAGTAAAAGGGGCAGTGAACGTATGGTTTTTTCAAGTAATGGCGTCGATTACGGACATTTTCACGATGAGGTGGATGAAAACTATAAACTGGACAAAGAGTTCCAGGATATTTTGAATAAAGGTAAGCCTGTAATAGGATATTATGGCGCTTTAGCAAAGTGGTTTGATTATGATCTGCTGAAGGAGATAGATTTAACTAATCGATATCAAGTGGTTCTCTTCGGGATTCCTTATGATGATTCGTTTGAAAAGTCAGAGATTAATAAATGTAAAAATATATATTTTCTAGGTGCCAAAGATTACAGAATATTGCAGAATTATGCTGCCCATGTAGATATTCTTACAATTCCGTTTCTTATTAACGATATAACAAGGGCCACTTCACCAGTAAAGCTTTTTGAGTATATGGCTTTAAATAAACCTATCGTGACAACAGATATGGATGAATGCAGAAAGTATAAATCAGTATTAATAGGTCATAATACGGGGGAGTTTATAAAACAACTGGACAGAGCTCTTGAATTAAGATATGATTCTGAATATATTAATCTTCTTAATCGGGAAGCTTTGGAAAATACATGGAAAGAAAAGGCTAAACTTATATTAGATGAACTCAAAAAATATGAGTGATATGTCAGAAGGGTATTGCTTAAATAATTAATGTGTTGTACGATAAAAAAGTTCTGTAAATTATGAATATTAATATTAGGTGATAAGTATTATGTCAAAGAACGTAAGAAGACGCGGGCGTATGCGGGCTCGCAGAAAAAAAAGAAACTGGTTCACAAGAATGAAAATGTGGCAGCGTATTTTGCTTTGCGTAGCTGCTGTAATCATTTGTGTGCTTTTGTCTGCAGCGGCGTATGTGTATGCAAAATGGAATAAAATCGATACGCAGCAGATAAGTGCTGAGGATTTAATCATAAATCAGGAAGTGCAGAAAGTAAAACAAAATAGCGATGTTGATCTTGGACACGGATATACGAATGTGGCTCTTTTTGGCGTGGATTCCAGAGATGGTAACCTTGGGAAAGGGAACCGCACAGACTGTATCATTGTAGCCAGCCTAAATAATGAGACTAAAGAGATCAAGATGGTGTCTGTATACCGTGACACTTTGTTAGATCTTTCAGAAGGCACATATCAGAAATGTAATGCGGCTTATAGCTATGGTGGCCCAGTTATGGCGATTAATATGTTGAATATGAATCTTGATTTGGATATTCAAGATTATATTACTGTTGATTTTGGCGCAATTGCGGATGCGATTGATCTCCTTGGTGGAGTTGAAATTGATGTAAAAGAAGAAGAAATTCAGTATATTAATAAGTATATTCCGGAGACTGCTAATTCTGCTGGTAAATCAGCTGTTTTGCTAGATCATGCCGGCCTTCAGCTTTTAGACGGGACTCAGGCTACTACCTATGCCCGTATCCGATCAACTGCCGGAGGAGATTTCACTCGTACAGAACGACAGCGTCTGGTCATAGAAAAAATGTTTGAAAAGGCTATGACGGCAGATCTGGGGACGATCAATGCGATCGTAGATGCAGTATTTCCTCAGGTGTCTACTAGCTTTACACTTCAAGAGGTCCTGACCTATGCAAGTGCCTACAACCAGTACACTTTGGGAGACAATATGGGATTCCCGGCAGATAATACTACAGATACTTTATCTGAACTGGGAAGTGTGGTTATACCTCAGGATCTTGTATCAAATGTGACTCAGCTGCATGAATTCCTTTTTGGAACGACAGATTATACACCGTCATCAACTGTACAGACCATCAATGCAAATATTATCAATACGGTGAATTCGGCCAGCTCTGCTTCTTTGTCTGATTCGGATGAGGATTATGGTGAAGATTATTCTGATGACAGCGAAGACTATAGTAATGACTACTATTATGACAACTCCGGAAATGATGATTATTATGATAATTCTGGAGGAGATTATTCCGGAGATGAAGATTACGCTGGTGATTCGGGAACGGGTGATACAGACTTCGGTGGCGGCTCCGACAGTGGCAGTGGCGGCTCCGATAGCGGCAGTGGCGGCACTGGAGGAGTTACAGACAGCGGAGGCGGTGATGCCGGCGGCGGAACCGACGGAGGAGGTACAGATGCCGGCGCTGGGG
>ERZ1643246.1282-NODE-1282-length-27860-cov-34.207409_pt1 | contig 27860 bp, 22 predicted proteins | sample MGYA00579265_ERZ1643246 | MGnify/ENA primary metagenome ERZ1643246 (study PRJEB29033, sample SAMEA4952261) | chicken gut metagenome | biome: Broiler Chicken; feature: Gastrointestinal Tract; material: Caecum | place: Ireland | collected 2018 | study: Broiler...
CTGAATCATTGACTCACAATGGGGTCCGGTCTTGTTGTAGGACCGGACCTTATTTCTTTTAGACTGTGTGGGGAGAGATCCTTTTCACAGCCGGTTTAAAAAGTATCAGGAGGCTATTAAAATGGCAGCACTTAACAAAAAAACAGTAGATGATATCAATGTAAAGGGCAAAAGAGTCCTTGTAAGATGTGATTTTAACGTACCGCTTCAGGATGGAAAGATCACAGACGAGACACGTATCGTGGCAGCGCTTCCGACGATCAAGAAACTGATCGCTGACGGAGGAAAAGTGATCCTCTGCTCACACCTCGGAAAACCGAAGGGAGAGCCGAAGCCGGAGCTTTCTCTTGCACCGGTTGCAGTAAGACTGGCTGAGCTTCTCGGACAGGAAGTAAAATTTGCAGCTGATCCGGAAGTCGTAGGACCGAACGCAAAGGCCGCTGTTGAGGCGATGAAAGATGGAGATGTTGTCCTTCTTGAGAATACACGTTACAGAGCAGAAGAGACAAAGAACGGCGAGGAGTTCTCTAAAGAGCTCGCATCTCTCTGTGATGTATTCGTAAACGATGCATTCGGAACTGCTCACAGGGCACACTGCTCAAACGTTGGTGTTACAAAATATGTTGACACAGCAGTTGTCGGATACCTGATGGAAAAGGAGATCAAGTTCCTTGGAAATGCTGTAGAGAATCCGGAGAGACCGTTTGTAGCGATCCTCGGCGGATCCAAAGTTTCCAGCAAGATCTCTGTTATCAACAACCTGCTTGAGAAGGTTGACACACTGATCATCGGCGGAGGAATGTGCTACACATTCTCAAAAGCTCAGGGCGGAAGCGTTGGAAATTCTCTTCTTGAGGAAGATTATCTTCAGTACGCACTGGATATGATCGAGAAGGCAAAGGAGAAAGGCGTAAAACTCCTTCTTCCGGTAGACGCTGTTATCGCAGATGCATTCTCAAATGATGCAAATACAAAAGTAGTCGCACAGGGCGAGATCCCGGACGGCTGGATGGGTCTTGATATCGGACCTGAGACAGCGAAGATGTATGCTGAGGCTGTTAAGTCAGCTAAGACGGTCGTATGGAACGGACCGATGGGATGCTTTGAGATGCCGAAATTCGCAGACGGAACAAAGGCAGTCGCAGAGGCTATGGCTGAAGCGGATGCAGTTACGATCATCGGAGGTGGAGACTCTGCAGCAGCAGTAAACCAGCTCGGATACGGCGATAAGATGACACACATCTCTACTGGCGGCGGTGCTTCTCTTGAGTTCCTTGAAGGAAAGGAACTGCCGGGTGTAGCAGCAGCTAACGATAAGTAAAAAGCTTAGTGAAGCCGAGCCGGAGGCGAAGGCTGAGCTTAGCGTTTACTTAGTTCGGCGCACTTGGCGAGGTATTTTCGAGCCTAGTAAGCCGAACATACACTTAAAAGCTTAGTGAAGTGAAATAGGAGAAGAGAAAATGGCAAGAAAGAAAATCATTGCAGGCAACTGGAAAATGAACAAGACTCCAAGCGAGGCAGTTGCACTTGTTGAAGAATTAAAACCGCTCGTTGCAAACGAGGAAGTGGACGTAGTGTTCTGCGTACCGGCGATTGATATCGTACCGGTCGTTGAGGCGGTAAAGGGAACAAACATCCAGGTAGGCGCTGAGAATATGTACTTTGAGGAGAGCGGAGCATACACAGGGGAGATCTCTCCGGCAATGCTCGTTGACGCTGGCGTAAAGTATGTTGTTCTCGGACACTCTGAGAGAAGAGATTATTTCGGAGAGACAAATGAGGATGTAAACAAGAAAGTCCTCAAAGCTTTCGAACACGGCATCACACCGATCATGTGCTGCGGCGAGACTCTGGAGCAGAGAGAGCAGGGCGTGACGATGGATTTCATCCGTCAGCAGGTAAAAGTCGGCATGCAGAATGTGACAGCTGACCAGGCGAAGACAATGGTCATCGCATACGAGCCGATCTGGGCGATCGGAACAGGAAAGACTGCTACAACTGAGCAGGCTGAAGAAGTATGCAAGGGCATCCGCGAGTGTGTAGCTGAAGTTTACGACGAGGCTACAGCAGAAGCGATCCGTATCCAGTACGGCGGATCTGTAAATGCAGGAAACGCTGCAGAGCTGTTCGCACAGGCTGACATCGACGGCGGTCTGGTAGGAGGCGCTTCTTTGAAGGCTGATTTCGGCAAGATCGTAAATTACAAATAAATGATAATTTTTCGCGGACACAGCTTCGGCTGTGTCCGTTTTCTATGTTCTCTGTCTTGCAAATTACAGGAAAAGCGGGTACAATAGTTTACGGGATAAATACCCAAATGTACAGATAAAGGAGATATGGATATGAGCAAGAAACCAACCGTATTGATGATATTAGACGGCTACGGCTTAAGAGATGACAAGCATGGAAATGCTGTTGCAGAGGCAGCTACACCGGTTATGGACAAACTGATGGCTGAGTGCCCGTTCGTGAGAGGAAATGCCAGCGGTATGGCAGTAGGACTTCCGGACGGACAGATGGGAAACTCTGAGGTAGGACATCTGAACATGGGTGCAGGACGCATTGTATATCAGGATCTGACGAAGATCACGAAGGCGATTCAGGACGGCGATTTCTTTGAGAATAAAGCGCTCGTGGCAGCGTGCGAAAATGTGAAGAAGAATGATTCCGCACTCCACCTGATGGGACTTGTTTCCGACGGAGGCGTACACAGCCACAATACACATATCTATGGTCTTCTGGAGCTGGCAAAGAGACAGGGGATCGAGAAAGTTTATGTACACTGCTTCCTTGACGGACGTGACACACCTCCGGCATCAGGAAAAGAGTATGTGGAAGAGCTGGAAGCAAAGATGAAAGAGATCGGCGTCGGCGAGGTTGCTACAGTGTCCGGACGTTACTATGCGATGGACAGAGACAACCGCTGGGACCGTGTGGATAAAGCTTACAGAGCTCTTGTAAAAGGTGAGGGAGACCAGGCTGCTTCCGCGACAGAAGGGATCCAGGCTTCTTATGATAAAGATGTGACAGATGAGTTTGTTGTGCCGATGGTGATCATGAAAGACGGCGCTCCGACAGCGACGGTGAAAGATGGAGATTCTGTTATCTTCTTCAACTTCCGTCCGGACCGTGCGAGAGAGATCACAAGGACATTCTGCGACGATGACTTTACAGGATTTGACAGGGGCGAGAGAGTGAAGACGACATATGTATGCTTCACAGAGTATGATGTTACGATCCCGAACAAACTGGTCGCATTTGTAAAGGAAGAGATCACGAACACATTCGGTGAATTCCTTGCCGCTCATGGTCTGAAGCAGGCGCGTATCGCTGAGACAGAGAAGTACGCTCACGTAACATTCTTCTTCAACGGCGGCGTTGAGGAGCCGAATCCGGGCGAGGACCGCATCCTTGTAAAATCACCGAAGGTTGCGACATATGATCTGAAACCTGAGATGAGCGCATATGAAGTGTGTGACAAGCTGTGCGAGGCGATCAGATCCGGAAAATATGATGTGATTATCATCAACTTCGCGAACCCGGATATGGTAGGACATACAGGCGTTGAAAACGCTGCCATTAAGGCAATTGAGGCAGTTGACGAGTGCGTAGGAAAAGCGGTCGATGCGATCAAAGAGGTTGACGGACAGATGTTCATCTGCGCTGACCACGGAAATGCAGAGCAGCTGATCGATGAGGAGACCGGCGAGCCGTTTACAGCCCACACGACGAATCAGGTTCCGTTCATCCTGGTGAATGCGGATCCGTCGTATAAGCTGAGAGAAGGCGGATGTCTGGCAGATATCGCTCCGACACTGATCGAGATGATGGGCATGGAGCAGCCGAAAGAGATGACAGGAAAATCTCTCATTGTCAAATAATATTTCAGTGAAAAGTCGAATAATATTTCAGCGGAAATACAGGACTGAAATGAGAAGCAGACTCTCAGGCGGCAGAAAAACGCCGCCTGAGAGTCTGCTGACTGTATAAGGGAAACAATATAAACGGATACGGCTTCTGCTTTGAAAAGCCGTATAATGCGTATCGATAGAAAAGCGCAGAGTGAGTCTGCAGGAGAGATGATTGAGTATGCGTGAAAAACTGACAAAAAGCGATGTAGAAAAGATTCAGGCTGAGATTGAACACAGAAAGCTTGTGGAGCGCAAGGAACTGATCGAGGCGGTGAAGGAGGCGCGGTCCCACGGTGATCTGAGCGAGAACTTTGAGTACCACGCCGCTAAAAAGGAGAAGAACCGCAACGAGAGCAGGATCCGCTATCTTGAGAGAATGCTGAAGACAGCGGTCATTGTGGAGGATCATTCAAAAGAAGACGAGGTGGGGCTCAACAATACGGTGGAACTCTACTGTGAGGACGATGATGAAGTCGAGACGTACCGCCTCGTCACGTCCGTGAGAGGAAGTTCTCTGAACGGCCTGATCAGTATTGAGTCTCCCATCGGAAAAGCGATCCTGGGCCACAGAGAAGGCGACAGAGTCTATGTGAAGGTCAATGATGACTATGGATATTATGTTGTGATAAAGAAAGTGATCAACACACAGAGCGAGGCAGAGGATCACATCAGAAGCTATTGATCTTGTTTTCAGTACGGGAGAGACAGATGAAATTTCAAACACTATTATTTGATCTTGACGGGACAGTGACGGATTCCGGACCGGGGATTCTGAACAGTGTGAGATATGCTCTGGAGAAGGCCGGGATGCGGAGCGCTGATGAGGAGGAACTGCGTTCGTTCATCGGACCGCCGCTGCATGAGCAGTTTCAGAGATTCTGCGGGATCACGGCGGAGCAGGCGAAGAAAATGGTGTCCCTCTACCGTGAGTATTATACAGAGAAAGGAATCTTTGAGAACCGCGTCTACGACGGTGTGATCCCTGTGCTCGGCAGGCTGAAGGAGAGAGGATGCAGGATCCTGCTTGCCACCTCCAAGCCGGAGAAATTTGCCAGGATCATCGCACAGCATTTCGGGTTTGTACAGTATTTTGATTTTATCGGAGGTGCGAATCTGGACGGGAGCAGGACGGAGAAACAGGAAGTGATCGAGTATGTTCTCTCTGAGTGCGGTGCAGAGTGCCGGTCGGATGTGCTCATGATCGGAGACCGCAGATACGATATTGAAGGAGCTCGGCGTGCCGGAGTGCACTCTATGGGCGTGCTGTACGGATACGGGAGCAGAGCGGAGATCGAGGAAGCGGAACCGGATTTCATCGCAGAGACTCCGGATGAGATCGCCGGGATCGTCCTGGAGGAGATGGCGGTCTGAAACGCCTGTATTCAAGTATGGCGTCTGCAGGCGCAGAGGATTGACATTAATTTACGGAAAATTTTCAGAGAAAGAAGAATACTTTTTACATTTCAAACCTATAATAAAGGCAGTATCAGTGATAAGAGGATGTGTACTGATAACAGACAGAGCTCTTCGCCTGGGCGGGGACAGGAAATGAGGAATTTGGAATGTACAGAGGATTATGGAATTATATTAATCGGTTTATGGATAAGGGGCATGCAGTATCGATCTTTCTCCCGGCGGTGATCGTCGGATGGACTCTGGCCGGTGTTACTGCCGGAATTCTGGTATGTGTACTGACGGGGACAGATCTGACTGCAGCACTGGCTGATATTATCTGCGGGGGCGGCTATGCCGGCATTATCCTCGGGCTGTTCGGAGGCGTTTTCTTTTTGTATAAGACAGATATCTGAGACAGTCCCGTTTATTAGAAGTTCATACAGAAAAAGTACCGGATACAGAAATGCTGTGTAAACAGCTGAAAATGTTTTCTGCATCCGGTATTTTTGTTTTTAGACGCCGGAATCTCTATCAAAGAGACAGGGAAGTGATATTCAAAAAGGGCAGGGGCCATGCGGAACCCTGCCCTGCAGACTATGCGGAAGCTTCTTCATTCTTGTCCGCGTCATTCTCTTTTTCAAGATTTTTAAATGCAGTGGACAGCATCAGTTTGATCCTGTTCAGCTGGTTTACCTCACTTGCGCCTGGGTCGAAATCGATCGCCACAATATTAGACTGCGGATACAGTCGGCGGAGTTCCTTGATAACACCTTTTCCTACGACATGGTTCGGCAGGCAGGCAAAGGGCTGTGTACACACGATATTTCCTGCGCCATTGTGGATCAGCTCCAGCATTTCTCCGGTCAGGAACCATCCTTCACCGGTCTGGTTTCCGATGGAGACGATATCAGACGCCATCTTTGCCAGATCCTCAATGTGTGCCGGCGGATCAAAGTGCTTACTGTCCGCGAATGCTCTGGAAGCAGGAGAACGAAGCCATTCTACTGCTTTGATGCCGAGATTTCCGATCAGCGCCTTGGATTTCTTGAATCCCAGGTGGGACACCTTGAAGTTCTGGTTGTAGAAGCAGTACTGCATGAAGTCGATCAGATCAGGAACGACTGCCTCAGCGCCTTCTGACTCCAGCAGGTCCACAAGATGATTGTTGGCTGCCGGCAGGAATTTTACAAGGATTTCTCCGACTACGCCGACTCTCGGCTTCTTGATGTCCAATGTCTCGATGTTGTCGAAATCATTGATGATGTCACGGCACAGCTTTTTGAATTTCCGCCGTGACGGATAGCCTTCAGACACAAACTTTTTGACAACCTCAGCCCATTTGCGGTGCATCGCGTCAGTGGTGCCGGGTACTGCCTCATAGGGGCGCATCCGGTAAACGCATTTCATAAAGATGTCTCCGAAGACAGCCGCATAAGCCACGCGGATGATCAGTGGGAGCGTCAGCTTGAATCCCGGATTGCCCTCCAGTCCGCTTAAGTTGATGGAGATGACCGGAATATGTCCGTATCCAGCTTTCTTCAGCGCACGGCGGATAAATCCGATGTAGTTGGAGGCACGGCATCCGCCGCCGGTCTGGCTGATAATGACTGCCAGGTGGTCCGTGTCATATTTTCCGGACAGGATGGCGTCCATGATCTGTCCGACAACGATCAGGGACGGATAGCAGGCGTCATTGTTTACATATTTCAGTCCCATGTCCACTGCCTGTCTGTTGTCGTTGGGCAGCACTTCGATCTTATATCCGGCAGCCCTGAACGCAGGCTCCAGGAGCTCAAAGTGGATCGGTGACATCTGCGGGCAGAGGATGGTATGTGTCTTGCGCATCTCCTTGGTGAACGGCACCTTGGTGATGGAAGACGGACGGATCTCACGCGCCGCATGCTTCTGATCTCTGACACGGATCGCGGCAAGAAGAGAACGGACGCGGATCCTGGCAGCGCCCAGGTTGTTCACTTCATCGATCTTCAGCGTTGTGTAGATCTTGCCGGAATTCGTCAGAATGTCCGCTACCTGGTCCGTGGTCACGGCATCCAGTCCGCAGCCAAAGGAATTGAGCTGGATCAGATCCAGTTTGTCTGTTGTCTTGACATAGTTTGCTGCGGCGTAGAGGCGGGAGTGGTACATCCACTGGTCCATCACGTTCAGAGGGCGCTCCACCTGATGCAGGTGAGATACGGAATCCTCTGTCAGCACTGCAATGTTGTAGGATGTGATCATCTCCGGCAGACCGTGGTTTACTTCCGGGTCAATGTGATAGGGACGTCCCGCCAGGACGATTCCTCTGTTGCCTGTCTCATTTAAGAATCGGATCGTCTCCTCGCCCTTGCGGCGCATATCCTCGCGGCAGGCCGCCAGCTCGTTCCACGCATCGTGGACGGCGGACTTGATCTCATCGTCTGAGAGAGAAAACTTTTCTCCCAGCTCTTCGATCAGGCGGTAGGAGATCGTCTCCTCGCTCTGGAGAGAGAGGAAGGGATGGATGAAATCCACTTCTCCGTGCACGATCGGATCCATGTTGTTCTTGATGTTTTCCGGATAGGAAGTGACGATCGGGCAGTTGTAGTGGTTGTTGGCATCCTCAAACTCATTGCGCTCGTAAGGGATGGAAGGATAGAAGATGCGCTTCACGCCTTTATTGATGAGCCACTGTACATGTCCGTGGGCCAGCTTCGCCGGATAACACTCGGATTCACTGGGGATAGATTCAATTCCCAGCTCGTAGATCTTCCGCGTGGAAGCGGGAGAGAGTACGACCCTGAAGCCGAGTTTTGTGAAAAATGTAAACCAGAACGGATAGTTCTCATACATGTTGAGCACACGCGGGATTCCGATCACGCCCCGTTTTGCTTCCGACTCTTCGAGAGGAGTGTAGTCGAAGTAGCGGTGGAACTTGTAGTCAAACAGGTTCGGCATCTGGTTTTTCGACCTTTCTTTTCCGAGTCCCCGCTCACAGCGGTTTCCGGTGATGAATTTACGGCCGCCGCTGAAATGGTTGATGGTCAGACGGCAGGTGTTTGTACATCCCCGGCACTTGGTCATGGTGGTTGAGTACTCGAGCGCATTGATGTCGTCGATGGACAGCATGGTCGTACCCTCGCACTCCACGTAGCGCTCCCTCGCGATGAGGGCCGCGCCAAACGCACCCATGATTCCCGCAATGTCGGGACGGATCGCCTCGCAGCCTGCGATCTTCTCAAAACTGCGGAGGACTGCATTGTTGTAGAAGGTTCCGCCCTGAACAACGATGTGCTTTCCAAGTTCGGAGGCGTCAGACACTTTGATCACCTTGAACAGCGCGTTCTTGATGACCGAGTAGGCAAGCCCTGCGGAGATATCCGCGACGGATGCGCCCTCCTTCTGCGCCTGCTTTACTTTGGAATTCATGAACACGGTGCATCGTGTTCCAAGGTCGATCGGGGTACGGGCATAGAGCGCCTCATGGGCGAAGTCTTCCACGGTGTAGTTCAGTGATTTCGCGAATGTCTCGATAAAGGAACCGCACCCCGAGGAGCAGGCCTCGTTGAGCTGTACGCTGTCTACGGTCTGGTTCTTGATCTTGATGCACTTCATGTCCTGTCCGCCGATGTCCAGGATGCAGTCTACATCCGGTTCGAAGAAAGCGGCGGCATAATAATGTGAGACGGTCTCCACTTCACCTTCGTCGAGAAGGAGGGCGGCCTTGATCAGCGCCTCGCCGTAACCGGTGGAGCAGGAGTGTACGATCTCAACTCCCTCCGGAAGCTGGCTGTAGATATCCTTGATCGCGGTGATCGTAGTGCCCAGCGGATCTCCGTCATTGTTGTGGTAGAAGGAGTAGAGGAGTGTACCGTCCTCTCCGACAAGTGCGGCCTTTGTTGTGGTAGAGCCCGCATCGATGCCGAGGAATGCCTTCCCGCGGTAGGTAGCCAGATCCTTTACCGGCACCTGGTGCTTTGCATGACGGGCCGTGAACTCTTCATATTCTTCCGTGGTGGCAAAGAGAGGCTCCAGACGTTCTACCTCCATCTCCATCTGTACCTTTGCTTCCAGACGGTTCTGAAGTTCGCGGAGCGCAACGGACATCTCCTTTTTGGAATTCAGGGCAGAGCCGATGGCAGCGAACAGGTGAGAGTGGTTCGGAGCGATCGTATGCTCGTCGTCCAGTTTCAGCGTGCGGACGAACGCGGCGCGCAGTTCAGAGAGGAAATGAAGCGGTCCTCCAAGAAATGCAACATGGCCGCGGATCGGTTTTCCGCAGGCGAGTCCGCTGATGGTCTGGTTTACGACGGCCTGGAAAATGGACGCCGCAAGGTCTTCCTTGGAAGCCCCGTCGTTGATCAGCGGCTGGATGTCGGACTTGGCAAATACACCGCAGCGGGCTGCGATGGAATAAAGCGCCTTGTAATGCTTTGCATATTCATTCAGGCCGGCCGCATCTGTCTGCAGAAGAGACGCCATCTGGTCAATAAAAGAGCCTGTACCGCCAGCACAGACACCATTCATCCTCTGTTCGATATTACCGCCTTCGAAATAGATGATCTTGGCATCTTCGCCGCCCAGTTCGATGGCTACGTCTGTCTGAGGAGCATAGTCCTGCAGAGCCGTTGAGACTGCGATGACCTCCTGGACGAAAGGGATGTCAAGATGCTTGGCAAGTGACAGACCGCCGCTTCCCGTGATGACCGGGGAGACCTGGATCGGTCCGAGCTTGTAGAGGGCGCGGCCCAGCAGGTCGGACAGCGTCTCCTGGATATTGGCGAAATGCCTTTCATAGTCAGAAAAAAGGACTTCGTTGTCCTCATCCAGAATTGCGATCTTAACTGTGGTGGAACCGATGTCGATTCCGAGAGTATGTAATTCTTTCAGATTCATGATATAATCCCCATTCTTTTGTGTACTTTTTCGTAATATGATATGAGTTACTTCATATTAAATGTGTTTTTTGAATTTACAACAACTAACATTATACGACAGGATGCTGAAAAAGACAATTGTTATTATTATGCGGGATTTCAAAATAATTCCTGAGCTTATGGGGAATTTATATAAAGATAAGGAGAAAGCCCTGAAAAGAAATAACATGTGTTTGACAAACGGTTTGACTGACGGTACAATTGTATAGAAATTTAAAACAAGTACAAAAATTAAGTAAGGGAGTAACTGCATTTGAACTGGCTGGACAAATTGGAAAGAAAACTGGGGCGCTATGCGATCCCCAATCTGACAGTATATCTCCTCGCGGGATATGTGATAGGTTTTGCGGTGATGAATTTTATGCCGAGTCTGCTGAACTGGCTCACTCTGGAGCCGGGCCTGGTCATCAGAGGACAGGTCTGGCGGATCATATCCTGGGTTCTGATCCCGCCCAGCACGAACCTGATCTCACTGATATTTCTTGTACTTCTGTACTACTCGCTGGGGTCAGCGCTGGAGAGGACATGGGGGACTTTCCGCTATAATGTTTATATTTTTTCAGGCATCCTTTTTACAGTGGTGGCTGCATTTCTGCTGTACGGAGCTCTGTATCTCATTTACGGAGTCGAGTTTTCTCTGTCGTCCGTGGGACTGATCAGCACAAACTATATCACGATGTCGATCTTTCTGGCATTTGCGGCGATCTATCCGGATATGGAAGTGCTTCTATATTTCATCCTGCCGATCAAGATGAAATGGATGGCGCTTGTGTACGCGGCGATGGCTGTTTACTATTTTATTCAGGGAGGACTTGCGACCCGCGTTGCGATCGCGGCATCTCTTTTGAATTTTGTTATTTTCTTCCTGTCCAGCAGGAATATGAGGCGCTTCGGGCCTCGTGAGCAGGCGCGCAAGGCGAAGTTCAAGAAGCAGTCAAGACCTCACATGACCTATGCGGGCGGCGCAAGACACCGGTGTGCGGTGTGCGGGCGCACGGAGCTGGATGATCCGAATCTGGAGTTCCGTTTCTGCTCAAAGTGCAGAGGGAATTATGAGTACTGCCAGGATCATCTGTTTACACATGAGCATGTGAAATAGCGGCAGGGTCAGTTTTTGATGAAAAAGAGAAGGAGAGATTATATGAAGAAGACGAAAGTGGTTTGTACGATGGGGCCGAACACAAATGATAAGGAAATGATGCGAAAGCTCATGCTGAACGGTATGGACGTGGCGAGATTCAATTTCTCCCATGGAGACCATGCAGAGCAGAAGAGCAGGATGGACCTGCTCAAGCAGCTCCGCGAGGAAGAACATACGAATACAGCGATCCTTCTGGACACCAAGGGGCCCGAGATCCGTACCGGAAGACTGAAAGACGGGAAGAAAGTTATGCTGGAGACCGGTGCCACTTTTACTCTTACTGTAGATGATATTGAAGGAGACGATAAGAAAGTTTCCATTTCCTATGAAGGACTTGTGGAAGACATCGACCGGGGCAATACGATCCTGATCGACGACGGACTGATCGGCCTGAAGGTGGTCAGCAAGAACGCAAAAGAGATCGTGTGCGAAGTAATCAACGGCGGGGAGCTGGGCGAAAAGAAGGGAGTCAATGTCCCGAACGTAGCGGTCAGGCTGCCGGCTATCACAGAGAAGGATAAAGACGACATCAAATTCGGTGTGGAGCAGGGAATTGACTTCATCGCGGCTTCCTTTGTCCGCAATGCGGAGTGTGTGCTGGAGATCAGAGCATACCTGAAAGAGCTCAATGCGCCGTATATTCCGATCATCGCAAAGATTGAGAATGCAGAAGGAATCCGCAACATTGACGAGATCATCCGTGCGGCCGACGGCATTATGGTGGCACGAGGCGACCTGGGCGTTGAGATCCCGGCAGAGGAAGTACCGTATCTGCAGAAAATGATGATCCAGAAGTGCAATCAGAATTTCAAGACAGTCATCACGGCGACACAGATGCTGGATTCCATGATGCGCAACCCTCGTCCGACAAGAGCAGAGGTGACGGACGTCGCCAACGCGGTGTACGACGGAACAGACGCGGTCATGCTGTCCGGCGAGACTGCACAGGGGAAATATCCGCTGGAGGCGCTTCAGATGATGGTCCATATCATCGAGAATACAGAGCAGCATCTTGATTATGACACAATGCTCGAGAAGCTGGGCGCGCATACAAAGAGCGGCCTGTCTACCGCGATCGGTTATTCTTCCGTGCTCGCGGCGGCGAACCTTGATGCAAAATGCATCATCACGCCTTCTGTCTCAGGAGCGACGACCCGTATCGTGTCAAATTTAAGACCGAAACAGGATATCCTGGGAATCACGCCGAATGAGAGAACGCTTAGAAGAATGTCCATTTACTGGGGCGTGAGACCGCTGAAGACGATGAAGTTCAACACAACGGATGATATCTGCAACAGCGCAATCGAACTGGCGACCGTGAAACAGTATATTGAGCCCGGCGATGTGGTCGTGCTCACGGCGGGGATCCCGTCTCAGAACATCAGTCAGGAACACACAACGACAAGCAATATGATGCGTATTGCTATCGTTGATTAAGTCTTTCCGACAAATTACAAGAAGGAGATAACGGCAATGGAAAAGAAACCATTTGTGACAAAGGAACAGCTGGATGAGATAACGAAGACCTATCCGACCCCGTTTCATCTCTATGATGAAAAGGGGATCCGCGAAAATATGAGAAACCTGAAAGAGGCGTTTTCCTGGAACCCGGGATTCAGAGAGTATTTTGCAGTGAAGGCTACTCCGAACCCGTTTCTGATCGATATTTTAAAGGAATACGGCTGCGGCTGCGACTGTTCGTCCTACACGGAACTGATGCTCTCAGAGGCGGTTGGTGTGACCGGTGAAAATATTATGTTTTCTTCCAATGACACACCTGCTCAGGACTTCGAGCTGGCGGACAGGCTGGGCGCGATCATCAATCTGGATGATATCACGCACATCGATTTCCTTGAGAAGGCGATCGGCCATATCCCGGAGACGATCAGCTGCCGGTATAACCCGGGCGGACTGTTCAAGATCAGCAATGATATCATGGACAATCCGGGAGATGCAAAATATGGAATGACTACAGAACAGATCACGGAGGCTTATAAGATCCTGAAGGAAAAGGGCGCGAAAGAGTTCGGGATTCACGCGTTCCTGGCAAGCAATACCGTGACCAATGATTACTATCCGATGCTGGCAAAAGTCCTCTTCGAGCAGGCGGTGCGTCTGGCGAAGGAGACAGGCGTGCACATCAAGTTCATCAATCTGTCCGGCGGAATCGGTATCCCGTACAGACCGGATCAGGAGCCGAACGACATCTTCGCCATCGGCGAGGGAGTCCGCAGAGTGTACGAGGAAGTGCTTGTTCCCGCAGGCATGGGGGATGTGGCGATCTACACGGAACTCGGACGTTTTATGACCGGACCGTACGGCTGCCTTGTAACGAAGACAATCCATGAAAAGCATACCTATAAAGAATACATTGGAGTGGATGCATGCGCAGTAAACCTGATGCGCCCGGCAATGTACGGAGCATACCACCACATCACGGTCATGGGCAAGGAGAACGAGCCCTGCGACCACAAGTATGACATCACAGGTTCTCTCTGCGAGAACAATGATAAGTTTGCCATCGACAGGATGCTGCCGAAGATCGATATCGGAGATTATCTTGTGATCCATGACACCGGTGCCCACGGATTTTCTATGGGATACAATTATAACGGAAAGCTGAAATCCGCGGAGCTTCTCCTGAAGGAAGACGGAAGCGTGCAGCTCATCCGCAGAGCGGAAACGCCGGCAGATTATTTCGCAACATTTGACTGCTTTGACATCGGGAAGAAACTGATAAAAAAGTGAAAAAATGTTGAAAAAGCAAAGTTGATATGATATCATAAAAGGCGGCTCGGAGATAACCGGGCCGCCTTGTATCAGCCGCTGTGGCGGAATTGGCAGACGCACTTGACTCAAAATCAAGCGGTTCACCCCGTGCCGGTTCGAGTCCGGCCAGCGGCATCGAGCATTCCTGGAAGGGGCCGCTGCTCCATAGATGAGTAATCATTTATGGAGCAATGGCTCCATTTTTATGCTTGAAAACAGAAAACGGACCCTGAAGAGCCCGTAATCCATGGTATAATCAGATATACAGGCAGTGAGCCGGGACAGCTGTTGGACAGCTTCCCGGCTCACTGCCTGCTTCAGAACGTCTCTTTTAATACATCGTAAGAAGCTCAGGAAAGGCCTTGATCCGCACTTTCGCGTCAGGGACATCCCCGAAACCGTATTCCGCGAATACAAAGGGGACTCCCGCATCGCGGCAGGCGTCAGCGTCGCCCTGTGTGTCGCCCACATATACCACGTCCCTGAGACCGTTCCTCTCCATGAGCTTCAGGATGGTCTGGCTTTTCGGAGTCTGTGTCTCCCCGAAGCAGAGATGGTCCTTGATATAAGATCCGAGACCGGAAGCGTTCAGCATCGCCTCGATATACCCGCACTGGCAGTTGCTGACGATAAAGAGAGGATACTTTTCAGACAGCTTCTTTACCGTATCGACGACTCCGTCGTACATCCTTCCCGGATGGGTCTCCAGATACCGGTTCTCATAATCAAAACAGACCGCGATAAAATCCATGCGCTCTTTCTCGGAGAGAGAGGGGAAGAGCGCGTCTGCGATCTCGGTCATGGTTTTTCCGAAGAGCCCTTGAAGGATCTCTCCGTCTATTGTAAGGTCCAGTGTTGAACTTTCGCGGATCGCAAGATTCCAGGACTCTGCCACAGAATCTGTAGAATCCCAGAGCGTTCCGTCAACGTCAAAAATGATTCCGTCCATTATCGTTCTCCTTCAAAATTTCTGTTCACGATATGTCGTGCACGCTCATTATACTATGAAATACGAAGGAGAGACAAGCGGTTGAACAGCGATCATTCGGAAAATCAGCCTTTAAAAAACATTATTTTTAGTGTATACTGGATTAATGCGAAAGAAAACGATATAATTGAATTTTAATTCGTGCCTTCCGCGGCATGGCGGAGGGAGAAGGAGACGCTTATCATATGAGAGAAAAAATTGTTCTGATCGACGGACACAGCATCCTGAACCGCGCGTTTTACGGTGTGCCGGACCTGACCAACTCGGAAGGGCTTCACACGAACGCGGTCTACGGTTTCCTGAATATCATGTTCAAAGTCCTGGACGAGGAGAAGCCGGAATATCTGACCGTCACATTCGATGTGCACGCGCCCACATTCCGCCATAAAATGTTCGCTGACTACAAGGGGACGAGAAAACCGATGGCGGAAGAACTGCGCCAGCAGGTTCCGGTCATCAAGGATGTCTTAAAGGCGATGAATATTGAGATCATAGAAAAGGAAGGACTTGAGGCAGACGACCTCCTCGGGACGATCTCCTGCATGTGCGAGGAGAAGGGGATGGACGTTTCCATCATCTCAGGAGACAGGGACACCCTGCAGCTCGCAACGGAGCATGTGAAGATCCGTATTCCGAAGACGAAGCAGGGCAGGACCGAGGTGGAGGATTACAATGCCTCGGATGTGATAGAAAAATACGGTGTGACGCCCAAGGAATTCATTGACGTGAAGGCGCTGATGGGCGACGCGTCGGACAATATCCCGGGAGTCCCCGGCGTGGGCGAGAAGACGGCGACGAAGATCATACAGCAGTACAAGTCGATCGAGAACGCTTATGAGCATGTGGATGAGCTGAAGCCTCCGAGAGCCAGCAGGAACCTGAAAGAGTTCTGGGAGCAGGCAGAGATGAGCAAGACTCTGGCGACTATCGAGACCCACGCGGAGATCGAGTTTGATGTAGAGAAGGCGCATCTCGGAGACCTCTATACAAAGGAGGCACATGACCTGTTCCAGCGGCTTCAGTTCAAGAACCTGCTGGGGCGGTTCGACGTGGGCGTCTCCGCCAATGAAGTGGAGAAGAAATTCAGGGAAGTGACGGAACGCGAAGAGATCGAGCGCGTCTTTGAGGAAGCGATGCATGCTGAGAGAGTGGGGGCGGCGTTTTCGAAGGACCAGGGAAATGTTCTTCCGCTGTTCGCGCATCCCTCCGGTTTCGGTCGGATCGCGGTCGCCTTCGATGAGGACAGGATCTACTCCATTCCCTGTGATATGGACACGGATATGGAGTATCTGTTCGGCGGACTTTCAAAGATCGCCGGAACAGTGAAGACATTTGCTATGTGCGGGCTCAAGGAGTATCTCTCTTACCTGCCTGATGCAGAGAGCAGCAGAAGTTTCGACGTAATCGTCGCGGCATACCTTCTGAACCCGCTGAAGAGTGATTATGATTACACGGATGTGGCGAGGGAGCAGCTGAACCTTCTTGTCGATGAGAAGGCGGACGAGTCTGCCAAGGCGTGTTATGAAGCCTACACCGCATATGCATCGGTCCCTCTTCTGGAGAAGAAGCTGGAAGAAACCGGCATGGACCGGCTTTTTAGTGAGATTGAGATGCCTCTTGTGTTTACCCTCTATGACATGGAGCAGGCGGGCGTCAAGGTGGAGGCGGAAGCGCTGAAAGCTTACGGGGATCAGCTCGGCACACGGATCGTGGAGCTGGAGAAAGAGATCTACGAGATGGCAGGGGAAGAGTTCAACATCAATTCCCCGAAGCAGCTCGGCGTGATCCTTTTTGAGAAGCTCGGGATGCCCCATGCGAAGAAGACAAAGACAGGATACTCCACCGCTGCGGATGTGCTGGACAAGCTTGCCCCGGACTACCCCATTGTGGCAAAGATCCTGGAATACCGTCAGCTCGCGAAATTGAAATCCACCTATGCGGACGGGCTTGCCGTATTTATCGGAGCGGACGGACGTATCCACGGAAAGTTCAACCAGACGATCACAGCGACAGGAAGGATCAGCAGCACGGAACCTAATCTCCAGAACATCCCGGTCAGGATGGAGCTGGGCAGGCTGATCAGAAAGGTGTTCGTGCCGAAGGAGGGATGCGTGTTCGTGGACGCGGACTATTCCCAGATCGAACTTCGCATCCTGGCCCACTGCTCCGGAGACGAGCAGCTGATCCAGGCCTACAGGGAGGCAAAGGACATCCACAGGATGACAGCCTCCCAGGTGTTCCACACGCCGTTTGACGAGGTGACGGACCAGCAGAGGAGGAACGCGAAGGCGGTCAACTTCGGTATTGTGTATGGCATCAGCTCCTACGGGCTGAGCGAGGACCTGAGCATTACCCGCAAGGAGGCGGCCCAGTATATTGAGCACTATTTTGAGACTTATCCGGGCATCAAGCGATTCCTTGACGACTCGGTGGCAAACGCGAAAGAAAAAGGGTATGCGGTCACTCTCTTCGGAAGACGCAGGCCGGTTCCGGAGCTGAAGTCCAGCAATTATATGCAGCGGAACTTTGGGGAGCGTGTCGCCATGAACGCGCCGATCCAGGGAACAGCGGCGGATATCATCAAGATCGCAATGATCGGCGTGAACAGTGAGCTGAAGAAACGGAATATGAAATCCCGCCTGATCCTCCAGGTACACGACGAACTGCTGATCGAGGCCGATGAGAACGAGGTGGACGAGGTCAGAGAGATCCTGCGGGATCAGATGGAGAACGCGGCGCAGCTGTCAGTGCCGCTGATCGTAGACATGCATACAGGGCACAACTGGTACGAGGCGAAGTAGAAATGAAAGTTCTTGGGATCACCGGAGGCGTCGGCTCCGGGAAGAGTGAGGTATTGAATTACTTAAGAGAAGCGTACGGCGCAGTAGTCTGCCAGATGGACGAGACGGCGAAGCGCCTGCAGGAGAAAGGGACCGGATGCTTCCGGAAGATCGCAGAGGCGTTCGGTCCGGAGATCATCGGTGCAGACGGGGAGCTGGACCGGAAGAAGCTTGGAGCAAGAGTCTTTTCTGATCCGGAGCAGCTCCGCCTGCTCAACAGCATCGTCCATCCGGAAGTCCTGCGCAGCGTGAGCGCGGACATCAGGAAGCATACAGAGGAGGGGACACCGCTCTATGTTGTCGAGGCAGCTCTGCTCCCGGATGTGGGCGGGGAACTCTGCGATGAGATCTGGTATATCTACGTCTCGGAAGAGGTGCGCCGGGAGCGGCTGAAGGCTTCTCGGCATTATCCGGACGAAAAGATAACGGACATGATCGCGTCCCAGCCCTCCGAGGAGACCTTCCGGCGGGCGTGTACCGCGGTCATTGACAACAGCGGTACGTTTGAGAATACAGAGAGACAAATAGGAGAGAGATTGAGATTATGAGAATGTGCAGCATTGCCAGCGGGAGCAGCGGCAACTGTATCTACGTGGGGAGCGATGACACGCATCTGCTCGTGGATACGGGGATCAGTAAGAAAAGGATAGAGGAAGGACTTCGGGAACTTGAGATCAAAGGGGAGGAGCTGGACGGGATCCTGATCACCCATGAGCATTCGGATCACATTCAGGGCCTGGGCGTGTTCAGCAGAAAATATGAGATCCCGATCTATGCGACGCAGGGGACGATCGAGGGGATCCGGAATTATTCCGGTCTGGGCAGGCTTCCTGAGGGGCTGCTCCATCCGGTACATACAGATGAACCTTTTGTCCTGGGAGATATCACGGTGAATCCGTTCCGGATCTCACACGACGCCAATGAGCCGTCAGGATACCGTCTTGAATGCGGAGAAAAGTCTGTTGCCATTGCCACGGACCTGGGAAAATACGATGAGTATACGGTCTCCCATCTGAAGGATCTGGATGCAGTGCTCCTGGAGGCGAACCATGACATCCATATGCTGGAAGTGGGCGCCTATCCGTACTATCTGAAGCAGCGCATCCTGGGAGAAAAGGGGCATTTATCAAATGAATTGTCAGGACAGCTCCTTTGTGATATACTACATGATAATTTGAAACACATCGTCCTCGGGCATCTGAGCAAAGAGAATAATTATGCAAGGCTTGCCTATGAGACGGTGAAGCTGGAGGTCACTCTGGCGGACAATGACTATAAAGGCGAGGATCTGGACATGTTTGTGGCGAAACGGGATTCTGTTTCGGATATTATCACAGTCTGAGCATGCCGGCTGAACAGGAGGAAGAAAAAATGAAGAAATGTATTGTTACAGTACTTGGAAAAGATACGGTAGGTATCATTGCAAAAGTGTGCACTTACCTGGCAGAGAATGAGATCAATATCCTTGATATCTCACAGACGATCGTGCAGGGGTATTTTAATATGATGATGATCGTGGATGTAACGGACCTGAAGAAGGATTTCACACAGGTGTGCGACGAGATGGAAGAACTGGGAAAAGAGATCGGCGTGAATATCCGCTGCCAGAGAGAAGAAATTTTTGAGAAAATGCACAGACTGTAATATCAGATGAAAGATGAGTCCCGGACAGGGACCGGGGAGCCTTCGGAGCGAACAGTGTGAAGAATGTGAGGACAAAAATATGATAAATATGTATGAAGTATCAGAGACAAATAAGATGATCGAGCATGAGAACCTGGATGTGAGGACTATCACTCTCGGGATCAGCCTGCTCGACTGCGTGGACTCTGATCTGGATGAACTGAACCGCAAGATCTATGAGAAGATCACCCGCCTGGCGGAGAATCTTGTCGCTACAGGGCAGGAGATAGAGAAGGAATTCGGAATCCCGATCGTCAATAAGAGGATCTCAATCACTCCTGTCTCCCTGGTGGGAGGCGCTGCCTGCCGTACGCCGGAGGACTATGTGACGATCGCCAGGACACTGGACAAGGCGGCTCACAAGGTGGGCGTGAACTTTATCGGAGGATATTCTGCTCTTGTCTCAAAGTCCATGACAAAGAGCGACGAGAATCTGATCCGTTCGATCCCCCAGGCACTTGCGGAGACAGAGCGGATCTGCAGCTCTGTGAATGTGGGATCCACGAAGACTGGCATCAATATGGATGCGGTGCGCCTGTGCGGAGAGATCGTCAAGGCGACTGCGGAGGCGACGAAGGAGGAGGATTCTCTCGGCTGCGCAAAGCTGGTGATCTTCTGCAATGCGCCGGATGACAATCCGTTTATGGCGGGCGCTTTCCTCGGTGTGACGGAAGGTGACGCGGTGATCAACGTGGGAGTCAGCGGTCCGGGCGTTGTGAAGAAAGCTTTGGAGAAGGTGAGAGGGAAAGGCTTTGAAGAGCTCTGCGAGACGATCAAGAAGACTGCCTTCAAGGTTACCCGTGTCGGACAGCTTGTCGCAGGGGAAGCTTCCCAGCGTATGGGAATCCCCTTCGGCATTGTGGATCTCTCTCTTGCGCCGACACCGGCAGTGGGAGACAGTGTGGCTGAGATATTGGAGGAGATCGGGCTTGAGAGGGTCGGAGCTCCGGGAACAACAGCGGCTCTTGCCATGCTCAACGACCAGGTGAAGAAGGGCGGCGTGATGGCGTCCTCCTACGTGGGCGGATTGAGCGGAGCATTCATACCGGTCAGCGAGGATCAGGGAATGATCGATGCAGTGAATGCAGGCTCGCTTACACTGGAAAAATTGGAGGCGATGACCTGTGTCTGCTCTGTAGGGCTTGACATGATCGCGATTCCAGGGAAGACATCTGCTTCTACGATCTCGGGGATCATCGCGGACGAGATGGCCATCGGTATGGTGAACCAGAAGACAACGGCGGTGCGCCTGATCCCTGTGATCGGGAAAGATGTAGGGGATACGGCGGAATTCGGCGGCCTGCTCGGATACGCTCCGATCATGCCGGTCAACGAGTTCGGATGCGATGCGTTTATCAGCAGGAAGGGAAGGATCCCGGCGCCGATCCACAGCTTCAAGAATTAGCAGACGGAAGAGAAAAAACAGGAGAATGACTGGGCCGGGAAGACAGCGGCGGAACGGAGAGTGTTATGAAAAAAACAGCGATCGTAACAGACAGTAACAGTGGGATCACGCAGAGCAGAGGAAAGGAACTGGGCATCTATGTGCTCCCGATGCCTTTCTTTATCGACGGCGAACTTTTTCTGGAAGATATTTCTCTGACACAGGAACAGTTTTATGAGAGACTGGGAGCAGATTCGGAGATCTCCACCTCCCAGCCCTCACCGGGGGACGTGATGGAGCTGTGGGAGAAGCTGCTCAGAGAATATGATGAGATCGTCCATATCCCGATGTCCAGCGGGCTGAGCAACAGCTGCGAGACAGCGATGTCGATCGCGGCGGAATATGACGGGAAAGTCCAGGTAGTGAACAATCAGAGAATTTCTGTCACTCAGGAGCAGTCTGTCTATGACGCGATGAAGCTCAGAAGCCAGGGAAAAACTGCCCGGGAGATACGGGAGGTGCTGGAACGGGAGAAGTTCCAGTCCAGTATCTATATCACAGTAGATACCCTCAAGTATCTGAAAAAAGGCGGAAGAGTCACTCCTGCGGCTGCAGCCATCGGTACGGTGCTCAATCTGAAGCCGGTGCTCCAGATCCAGGGAGAGAAGCTCGACGCCTTCGCCAAGGTAAGAGGATGGAAGGCTGCGAAGAAGACGATGCTCAAGGCGATTGAGGCAGACCTTTCCGGACGGTTTGCGGATGTGAAGGAGGATATGATCTTGGGGATGGCCTATACCTGCAGCAGAGAAGAAGCGCAGGAGTGGAAGAAGGAGATCCAGGAGAGGTTTCCGGGGTATGAGATGCTGGAAGGACCATTGTCGCTGAGCGTTGCATGCCACATCGGACCGGGCGCAATGGCGGTCACATGCATGAAAAAGATCTGAATCCGGAGACTCAGATCTTGATCACTGCCTGTTTGTATTCATTTTGAAATGCCGTCTTAAACTTATCCGTGACAACGGAATTGTACAGATTGGATGCCAGAAGATCATTTCTGAGCATCTGCCTGCCGGGGGCGGGGAGGACGGCGCTTTCGGAAAGTCTTGTGAGGACCGGGAGAGAACTCTTTTCAGACAGAAGGGAAAGGAGCTTTACCCGGTCTTTTCTGAAACCGAGGAGCCGGGCATAGAAATGCCAGCCTCCGTCGATATATTCCTGTACATTTTTTGTCTTGATCCCAAGCATAATATGAAGAAGGGCACGGCTGATCCTGGCGTGGGTGATCTCCCGTGTCTTTAGCAGCTCACAGAACTGTTTATAGTTGAAAAAGTTGTTGAGCTGGGAACAGATGCGGTTCGCCAGTTCCCCGGAGACGTCCAGATACCGTGTGAGATCCTCAGGCTGTTTGTTGAGAAGCTTGTATTTCAGGATCAGGGAAAAGTCATTCTGATAAACCGGAAACAGGACTTTATGGCAGTCTTTCAGCAGTTCCAGGCAGCAGGCGGGCACCTGTTCCTCCAGTACTCCCAGTATGTTTGAAAACGGTGTGTCGTCAAATGAGCCTCCCGAGCGGTCTGTGCGCAGAGAGGAAGAGGAGTATGCCAGCAGAGAGCGGATGGCGGAAGCAGAGCTGAAGCGTCCGTTGATGGAGCTGTCATGGTAGTGGGATCCTTTCCGGAGTATGGTATAGGGCACCATGGAGCTGTTCAGCCTGCGGAGTGCTTTCAGGTACTCGATTCCCAGGATATTGTTCGGATCATCCAGAAGAGAAGCGAGCCTTTCATTTCCGGTATAGTCCGAGACTGCTTTTTTTCTTGCGGCAGGATAAGACTGCCCGTTTTTCAGTGCTTCTCTCAGAGACTCCTTATATGCTTCAGGCTCATCGAGAAGGATGCGGGCAATGTCCCAGAGAGAGTCCAGATCATTGCATTCGCTCCCGAAGCAGACTGCGTCTGTTACGCCCAGACGATCCAGAAGAGAGACTGCTCCCATGGCAAAGTATTCTGCGCTCCCCGAAGCATAGCAGACGGGGAGCTCAAAGACTGCTCCTGCGCCGCACTTGAGGGCCATCTCCGCGCGCAGCCGCTTTGGCATGATCGCGGGAGTACCTCTCTGGACATAGTCTCCGCTCATGACGACGATGACTGTGTCTGCGCCGGAGACACGTTTGGCCTCCTCGATATGGTAGAGGTGTCCGTTGTGGAACGGGTTGTATTCAGTGATCAGACCGACAATTTTCATAAGAATCTCCTTGTATATCATTTCCGTAACCATTATACTATAAAAAGATGGATTTCAATAGACAAAAATATCGTAAAGAGGGTGTGTGGCATGGGTCAGGACAGAAAACTTGATGTAGAACAGATGACGGAGCTTCTGGAGGAACATGATTTTAAAAAGCTGAAAGAGGAACTGGAGACCATACATCCGGTCGATATCGTTGATGCGATGGAGGAGCTGGACAAGAAACAGAGAACGCTCATTTTCCGTCTTCTTGCAAAGGAAGAGGCGGCGGAAGTGTTCACGGATATGGACAGCGATATGCGTGAGGATCTGATCAATGCTCTGACAGATTCCGAGCTGGAAGAAGTCATGGAAGAGATGTATGTGGACGATACGGTGGACGTGCTGGAGGAAATGCCGGCAAACGTGGTAGACCGTCTCCTCATGGCAACGGATGAAGACACGAGGAAGAAGATCAACGCGCTCCTGCAGTATCCGGAGGACAGCGCGGGCAGCATCATGAATATTGAATATATCAGCCTGCGCAGAGAGATGACGGTGGCGGACGCCATCCTGAAGATCCGGCAGGTCGGCATTAACAAGGAGACGATCTATACCTGCTATGTCACGGAGAAAAAGAAGCTGATCGGGATGGTCGACGTCAAGGATCTGCTGACGGCAGGAGAGTCGAGGAAAATAGAGGAGATCATGGATGACAATGTCCTCTTTGCCCGGACCCTGGACGATCAGGAGTATGTGGCGAACATGATCAACAAGTACGGACTTGTGGCGATCCCGATCATCGATCATGAGGACTGCCTTGTCGGAATCGTTACGGTGGATGACGCCATGCTCGTGCTGCAGGATGAGACGACCGAAGACATCAGCATCATGGCCGGCGTCAGTCCCAACGAGGATTCCTACTTCGGCACCTCTGTTTTCCAGCACGCGAAGAACCGTTCCCTCTGGCTTATGCTCCTGATGCTCTCAGCCACGGTCACGGGAGAGATCCTCGGATATTATGAGAACGCCATGGCGGTGATGCCCGTGCTGATCACCTTTATCCCGATGCTGATGGGAACGGGAGGAAACTGTGGTTCCCAGAGCTCTACGCTTGTGATCCGCGGACTCGCCGTAGGAGAGATTGAATTTAAGGACATTTTCAGAGTCATCTTCAAGGAGATCCGCATCGCGCTGATCGTGGGACTGCTGCTGTCAGTGGTCAACGGGATCCGGATTTACATCATGTATGATCAGAATATCATGCTGGCACTGGCGCTGGGCATCACGATGATCGCCGTAGTCACTATGGCGAAGTGCATTGGATGTATCCTGCCGCTCCTCGCAAAGAAGCTGGGGCTGGATCCGGCGATCATGGCGGCGCCTCTGATCACGACGATCCTGGATACGTGTACGATCCTTGTGTATTTCAATATTGTGACCGCATTCTTCCACATATAATAGGAAGAAATGAGACCAAAAAAGATTGTTATTTTTGTGACAAACATAGAAAAAAAGTGTGCGAAATATGACGATTGTATTTGAAAATGCACATGAATTGTACTTGTATACAAAAAACCTTTGAGTTATAATAAGCTTGGTTATCAAGTTATAAAAAATGAAAGGTGGCTTTTCAATCATGGGATTTATTGATGAAATCAAGGCTAGGGCAAAGTCGGATAAAAAGACGATCGTGCTTCCTGAGACCGAGGACGAGAGAACTTATAAGGCTGCAGAGACAGTCTTAAAAGAGGGGATCGCAGACCTGATCCTGATCGGAAAAAAAGAGGATATCGAGAAGAACAAAGGCGCGTATGACATTTCAGGCGCAGCGATCGTTGATCCGGCGACAAATGATAAGACAGAAGCATATATTGCTAAGCTTGTCGAACTGAGACAGAAAAAAGGCATGACAGAGGAGCAGGCAAGAGATCTGCTCATGAACAACTACATATACTATGGCGTAATGATGGTGAAGATGGGGGATGCCGACGGAATGGTTTCCGGAGCATGTCACTCCACAGCGGACACACTTCGTCCGTGCCTTCAGATCCTGAAGACAAAACCGGGCACAAAGCTTGTATCTGCATTCTTCCTGATGGTCGTTCCGGACTGCGATATGGGCGCAAACGGAACATTTATCTTCGGCGATGCAGGACTTGAGCAGAATCCGGATCCGGAAAAACTCGCAAATATTGCGATCTCTTCCGCAGAGTCCTTCCGTACACTGACAGGCAAGGAGCCGATCGTGGCAATGCTGTCACACTCCACAAAGGGAAGCGCAAAGCATCCTGACGTAGATAAAGTGGTTGAGGCGACGAAGATCGCTCATGAGCTTGCTCCGGATCTGAAACTTGACGGAGAGCTTCAGCTGGATGCTGCGATCGTTCCGGAGGTAGGAGCGTCCAAGGCGCCGGGAAGCACGGTTGCAGGACATGCCAATGTGCTGATCTTCCCGGATCTGGATGCAGGAAACATCGGCTACAAGCTGGTTCAGAGACTTGGAAAGGCAGAGGCTTACGGACCGCTCACACAGGGAATCGCAGCACCGGTCAACGATCTGTCACGCGGATGCAGCGCAGAGGATATCGTAGGCGTTGTCGCGATCACATCTGTACAGGCACAGGCTCAGGAGCAGGCTTAAGAGCCGGGACAGCAGAGCAGAATATCAGGGTAACAAACAGGAAGAGCATTCAGGGGACGGTCATCGTCCCCTGCTCGGGATAGAATCAAAGGTTTTCGGGAGGAAAGAAAATGAATGTATTAGTAATCAACTGCGGAAGCTCATCTCTGAAATTCCAGCTGATCAACGCGGAGACAGAGGATGTGCTGGCAAAAGGAATCTGCGAGAGAATCGGTATCGACGGACGTCTCACATACCAGCCGACCGGCGGTGAGAAAGAGAAGTCTGACAAGGCGATGCCGACGCACACAGAGGCGATCCAGTATGTGATCGACGCCCTGACGAACGCAGAGACAGGTGTTGTCAAGAGCCTGGATGAGATCGGCGCTGTCGGACACCGTGTCGTGCACGGTGGAGAGAGGTTCGCTTCTTCTGTTGTCATCACAGAGGATGTGAAGAAAGCGATCGAAGAGTGCAACGAACTGGCTCCGCTCCACAATCCGGCCAACCTGATTGGAATCGAGGCATGTGAGAAGCTGATGCCGGGAACACCTATGGTTGCTGTATTTGATACGGCGTTCCATCAGACAATGCCGGAGAAGGCATATATGTACGGCCTCCCGTATGAGTATTATGAGAAATATAAAGTAAGACGCTACGGCTTCCACGGAACAAGCCACAGCTATGTGTCAAAGAAGGCGGCTGAAGTGATGGAGAGACCGTACGACCAGCTGAAGACGATCGTCTGCCACCTGGGCAACGGCTCAAGCGTTACCGCTGTCATGAACGGAAAATCCGTAGATACTTCCATGGGACTGACTCCTCTTGAGGGACTTGTCATGGGAACACGCTCCGGCGATATCGATCCTGCGATCATGGAGTTCATCGCAGGAAAAGAAAACCTTGATATCGAAGGCGTTATGAATGTGCTGAACAAGAAATCCGGCGTGTTCGGTCTGTCTGGAGAGCTCTCCAGCGACTTCCGCGATCTTACGGATGCAATGAACAACGGCGACAAGAAAGCAAAGATCGCAATGGACGTATTCTCCTACAGAGTTGCAAAATACATCGGATCCTATGCGGCTGCCATGAACGGCGTGGACGATATCGTGTTCACAGCGGGAATCGGCGAGAACGACGATTATGTAAGAGAGCAGGTCTGCAGCTATCTTGACTACCTTGGAGTTGACTTTGACAAAGAGGTGAACAAAGGCCTGAGAGGAACACAGAAGGAACTCACGAAACCGGGCTCTAAAGTCAGAGTATTCGTGATCCCGACAAATGAAGAGCTTGCCATCGCAAGAGAGACACTTGCCCTTGTGAAATAAAGTTACTGTATGAACAGTAACGAAAATAAATCCCGGAGGCAGTTCTGACGAAAACTTAATATTTTTATGGTTGACAAACAGGATTTACATGCTATAATAATCTAGGTATGAATAGGAGTAATACATTATGTTAATTAACCTATCAGACGTTTTGTCAGACCAGCATAAGACGGTCGAAGAGACTGTGCGGCTGGAGATGGAAGAGATCCGGATGAAATCCGGAACCTACCCCATTGTCAGCAAGGAGCCGGTTCATGTGAGCGTGGAGCATATAAGGGGAAAGGAACTGCTCATCAAGGCAGAGACCAGACTGACTGTTGTGATCCCATGCGACAGATGCCTGGATGATGTCAGGCAGGAATTTGTACTGGATTGTACAAAGCATGTGGACGTAGGCATCTCCGACGCAGAACTGACAGAGGAGCTGGATGAATCAAACTTCATTGACGGATATCATCTTGACGTGGACAAATTACTCTATAATGAGATTTTGTCGGACTGGCCGTCAAAAGTCCTGTGCAGGGAAGACTGTAAAGGGCTGTGCAGAGTGTGCGGCCGGAATCTGAATACGGGGTCCTGTGACTGCGAAGATCCGGGACTTGATCCGAGAATGTCAGTTGTCCGTGACTTATTTAAGAATTTTAAGGAGGTGTAACCTATGT